>Ga0189285_100022_pt1 | contig 223023 bp, 226 predicted proteins | sample GEYOminimetaG_FD_130315 | JGI IMG/M metagenome (GOLD analysis project Ga0189285, IMG submission 130315) | Marine microbial communities from the Costa Rica Dome - GEYO mini metaG | ecosystem: Environmental > Aquatic > Marine > Oceanic > Photic zone | place: Costa Rica: the Eastern Pacific...
ACCTGCCTCAGCAAGTGTCATCGTGATTGCTGCAGTCAGCGTAGTCTTACCGTGGTCAACGTGGCCGATCGTGCCAATGTTGACGTGAGGCTTATTGCGCTCAAATTTTTCCTTCGCCATCGGCGTCGCTCTCTGTCCAATACGAGGTTATATCGATAGTGGCTCGCGGCGGGACACGCATCGGCCCATGAGTTTCCCCAAACGGCGAATTGTCTCCCATTATTTATGTCAGGATTTTCCGAGCGAAAGAGCCTTCCGTCCAGATACTCCGATCAGCACCCATGATGGAGCGGGTGAAGGGAATCGAACCCTCGTCGTCAGCTTGGAAGGCTGCTGCTCTACCATTGAGCTACACCCGCGCACCGGACCTGAAAAGGAAGATGGTGGAGGAGGTTGGATTCGAACCAACGTAGGCATAGCCAGCGGATTTACAGTCCGCCCCCTTTAGCCACTCGGGCACTCCTCCATCTTTTCCTACTTCACGCCGAAGCGGTCAGGATGGCTTACCGAAGAGCCCGCCTTGGTGGGGCGAGCAATCCCGTGGCGCGTGTTATGCAGATAGGGACCTTGGGTGTCAACGCCGTTTTTGCGAAGAAGTTCATAAAATATGCAGCGGTCTGGCGCGAGACTGCGCGACCGGCCCGATAGACACTGTTATTTGTCCCGGTATCCTGCCATTTTGGACGCATATTGTCACGTTTCTTCACAACACATTCCGTTTCGGCTCCCCCTTGGGCAGCACGATGTGGAAAAGTGAAACCGGACGAAAACGCCCGATTCTGCGGGCTTCATACCGGCTGGTCAATTCGATAACCGGCAAAGGCGTCCGTATTGGGTGGCTGGATCGCCATATGCCACCTTTCCAGCTTTTGGATTTGAGAGTAGGAGATCGCCATGACCGAGAATACAAAAAGTGCCGGCTCCAAGCGATCAGGCCCCCATCGTCCGTCGCGCGACAATAAGCGTGCCGGAAAATGGACAAAGAAACCCGCTCCACGACGCCCCGGACTGCCACCGGAAGGCCCTATCCTACTATATGGTCTTCATACGGTGGAAGCAGCCTTCGCCAATGCCGAGCGAAAGCGGATTAAGCTTTATGCAACGGAGAACGCACAACGCCGACTTGCCGAGCGCGGCGCTGTTGTCGACGTGCCCATAGAAACACTGGCTCCACGCGCGCTTGATAAGATGGTGACGCGTGATGCAGTGCATCAAGGTGTTATTCTGGAAGCCGATCCCCTACCCGCTTATGGCCCGGAGCACTTGAAAGGTGCGCGGCTTGTGCTGGCGCTGGACCAGGTCACCGATCCACATAATGTTGGAGCGATTTTGCGCTCAGCCGTCGCCCTTGATGCAGACGCAGTGGTCACGACGGAACGCCACGCTCCGGAAGAAGGACCGGTTCTGGCCAAATCCGCATCTGGCGCTCTCGACATGATCAAGCACGTGCGGGTGAAGAACATGGCACGCTTTGTCAGCGAGATGCGGGAGCAAGCCTTTGCTGCGATCGCGCTGGACAGCGATGGCCCTGCCTCATTGGAGGAAACCGAGTTTGCACCAAAGACAGTGCTTGTGCTGGGCTCTGAAGGCAAAGGAGTTCGCCAAGGCGTGCGTGAAGCCTGCTCAACACTTGCGAGGCTGGATATGCCCGGAGAGATTCGTTCGCTCAACGTTTCCAACGCCGCTGTACTGGCTCTTTATGTAGCAAGGAAAAAAATGGGCCTGTGAGCCTCCCGGCGTCTCCTGACCGCAATTTCAAGGGCAGCACTCCATCGCTGCCCTTTCTTTTTGGCAGAAGCTCGGTCAGGCGGGCGTCTCTGTTCCTGTCTGCGGCATCTCAGCTTCTGAACGCTCAGCGCGCGTCAGGAATGTTGCCATTATAAAGCTGACGACCAGCATGGGGCCCGTCACCATCAAGCCGGTACGAATGTCATAAAGGTCCGCAACGGGTCCAATGGTCAGCGGACCAACGAGGAAACCCAGCAGGGCGAGGAACGACAACACAGCCACATTGGATGCAGGGCTTTTACCCGGAGCCGCCGAGGCGGCTGTGACCCCAAGAGGAAAGGCAAGCGCGACGCCAATGCCCAGTGTGCCGAGACCAAGCAGCGCGACCATCGCATTCGGCGCAAACCAGATCAGGGCAACGCCGCCAAGTCCGATCAACGCGAGCCCCTGCCCCAATTGACCAGGAGTCGCCAACTGCCGAAGCCTATCTCCGATCAAACGCGTTGAAGCAACACACAAGGCAAAGACTGACATGCCCAAACCGGCCAGTCCCGGATTGGCCGAAAATGTATCGCGCAGATAAACGGCGGCCCAGTCCGCCATCGCGCCTTCAATCAATGTCGTTCCAAACGTAAACAGGCAAACACCGAGCAGTATCGGGTGCGGTAGACGGAACCCACCTTTTGCAGCTTCCTCAGCTTCTGCAGTTTTCTCTACGATCGGCAGCCCCTGGATAATCGGGTAAGCGATCACCTGCACCACAACTGCGATAGCCAACCCTGCATAGAGTGGATTTAAACCCGCCCAAGCGACAGCTGATCCGATCAATGTTCCGACGAGCAACCCGAAACTCCAAAAGCCATGCGCCTTGCTCATGACCTTTTTACCGGTCTGTTTTTCATATTCATCCGCCAGAACGTTCAGGCCGAGCTCCACAAGTGACAGCGTGCAGCCGACCAACACAAGCGCGGCCATGAGTGTCCATTGGCTCACAGCGACAAATGGTGACATCATGCATATGAGGAAGGCCGGATAGAAAATCATGGTGATCAAGCGCGCACCGAGCCAATTAGCCACCTTGCCGGCAATAAGCAGCGTGCTCAGTGTGCCGATGGGCGCACCGATGAGTGCAATGGCCAATTCGCTATTGCTAAGGCCAAGGTTCGTCTGAACACCCGGGATATGTGGCAACCAGGCCCCTAGAGCGATTGGCTGGAGAAAGAAGATAAAACAAATGCGTTGAGCGTAGGTCATAACGGATCCCACCGATTTAATTAGGGTTCCGAAGTAACAGTATGGCGCTGCTTTTCCCAGACGGGAATATTCCCTAGGTTGAAATCGACGAGGGTTGTGACCCAAAAACCATCCCCTCACCCTACGGAAGACCACCTAAGCAATTCTCCGGACAGCACCTTTTCCACAAGGTTCGAATTGACATATTTGTAATGTTATTACATTTCAATTCTCGTCACTATTAGGGATTTTTGTAAATGAAAAACCGTCTTTCGATTGCCTTAACCGCATTTGCCATCAGCTTCGGCTCAAACGCCGCCCATTCACATGGGATTTGGATTGCGGAACATGCAGGCAAGAATTCCATTGTTTATGGCCATGGTGCGGCCAACGACGCTTACAACACCGACAAACTGAAAACCGTCTCTGGTTATGACGAAGCGGGCGCAACGGTGGACGTAACCCCAATTGATCTCGACGATCACGTGGTGCTCGCCAAAGACCCCAAACTGGCGCTGGTAACAGCAGTGCTCGATAACGGCCACTGGACCAAAGACACCTCAGGCAAATGGCATAATCTGCCGAAAAATGAAGTAAAGAGCGCCGAAAGCGCAGGACACTATCTGAAATACACCAAGGCGATCTTCAACGGAGACGCCAACACACTAAAGCCGGTTGGCCAGCCTCTGGAAATCATCATGTTGACCAATCCCCTGACGCTGAAGGCGGGCGACAAATTGCCTGTTCAGGTGCTGATGAACGGTGAACCAGCGCCAGGTGCCAAACTGATCGCCGAATACACCACAGACAGCGAAAACAGCGTCAAGACGGATGAAAACGGGGAAGCAATCATCACCATTCGCAACAACGGGCTGAATGTGATCGCTGCCACTTTGGACGAAACACTTACCGACAATCCAAAGGCAGACAAAATCGGTCACTTTGCGACCTTCAGCTTTGCTTATGGTCATAGCCACTAAAGTCGTAATGTCTGGGGCGGCGGTTCCCGCCGTCCCATGTTAGGCGGCCTCACATTACACTTGGAAACTAGACCTCTGCGCGCAGGCTTTCCCTAAGAGCCTGCGGTGATTGACCAAACACCCCACGAAATTGCTCGATGAAATGCGAAGCAGATGCGTATCCAAACTCGTGAGCGATGGTCGTCACGGCTGCATCACTGACCAATAATCGCTCCTTGGCGCGCAATAGATTCTGCTGCTTAAGCCATTGTTTTGGCGACTGACCGAATTCTCTACGAAACACGCGATTAAAGCTCGAAACTGGGCGACCGCTCATTCGCGCATATTCTGAAACAGCAAGATTTCGATGCCCATGTCGACGCATGACGTGTTTTATATTTCGGCACTGACGGATCTGCCCTGCACCAGCCAAAAATGCATGCAGGGCTGCCCCGCCCCCAGTTTGATCAATCAAAAGCAGCGCTTCAGTCAACTTGGCCCGCAGGAGACCGCGGCTCGCGGACAAGTCAGAGTAAACGTTTGAGATGCTTTCGTAAAAAACCTTTAAGGCCGGATGGGCGGGAATAGGGAAACATCCGGCCACCCCTTCCATCAGCTGACTGGAACGGCTGGTTTTGGCAAGCTCAGCCTGCACGTCTGTGAGGAGCGGTGCTTCAAAGAAAAACAAATAACATCTAAGCGGACTGTTTTTGCTTTCAAAATCTGAGAGCAAGTACATATCTGCTGGAATAAGCAATCCTTCTCCTGCCCTCACTGTAATTTCAGATCCGCTGGCATCAGTGAACGTCTCCATTCCCTCTTCCACGATGCACAAGCAAGGCAGAGATGTATGGAATTCGAGATTGATGTGAGAGGTTGAGATATCCTTGTGCCAAATGGATGCTAGGCCGTCTTGCATGATCAGTTCTGCATCTGCAAAACCGGACAGATCACTGGGTATAACCAACGTCTCTTCCAGCGGATCATGAGAAAAGTGCTTTGAACCGGTCAAAATTTGAAACTCACAGGCGAAGGTTACGCGTTGTTGGGCTGCTGTCGAATTTCGTGAACCGTTTCCGACAGGAATGATCGAAACACGATATCGTTCAGAATGGTATCACTGCCATACCCCTCTTGTAACCAATGACAAGAGGACAAGACAATGAGTGTTTGGATGTCACTAAAACTGACCACACAAGAAGGTGCATGGCCAAAATTAAAGGAGTTTCTTGACGACAAGTTACCTGCCGTTCGGAGGTTTGCTGGAGCCCGCTCTGTCGAGATCTTTTTTGACGAAGACCAAAACAACCTGATGATTTTTGAGGAATGGACGTCAAAAGAGGCCCACCAAGCATATATCGAGGTCATTACGAAGAACGGCGTGTTGGACGAACTCATGGGGTTCATGCAATCAGCTCCAGATATCAGCTACTATCACCGTCAACCACTTTAAGAATCAAGTTCATGTAACGACGTGATCAGAATCGGGCGCGCTAAGCAATTTGCACCCCCGGTTCTCTCATCTTCCCCAGAACAACCCTCTGGCATTCGGACTGCCGCAGCGCTTCGCTGAGATGTTGCATACAGTTTTCCACAAACGGAGTCGACAGCATCAATTTCATCAAAAAACTGAATTTTCCCTCTTGCCGATCAATGGCAAATGAGGGTACACGGTCCACCTCGCTTCGGGACATATCCGAAAGCGCTTGACCTCAGCCGGTATAGCTCAGTTGGTAGAGCACGTGATTTGTAATCTCGGGGTCGCGGGTTCGAATCCTGCTGCCGGCACCACCCTTCCCCAAGTCCTGAATCCTCTCCGCACCATCTTCATGGGCTGAGACAGCCTTTATAGTTTCACAAAAGTTCCGCAGATGCCGATTGCGCTTTGTTAACCCAAACCACAATCTCAGGCACCTTTTCTTTAAATTACAGCCTCTTACGGTGTTTTCTTCGAAGTTTTCATGCGATCACATAACATATTTTAACTAGCATTCTGCTCTACTTTACTATGCAATAAACTTGCGCGAACAACCAAGTAGGGAGCACGTCATGCGATCAAGCTCACTTTCCGGCATACTATTTGCGGCGTTGGCTATTTTGGTGCTGCAAACTGCACAGGCGACACCGGCCAAGGCCTCCGAACCCTTGTTCACCTTGACCCCAAACTCGGGCACCAGTGTCGGCGTCACAGATAGCGACCTAACCGAAATCGGCAGTACGGAGATCAAGACGCACCTTGTTGGCGAATCTGAAGACATTGCCACTGTGCGAGGGGTTTTGTTTTCAAAACTGCTGGACCATTTCAACGTAAGTGCAGACCGGATGCTGGTCACAGGGCTTGATGGATATTCAGCCGAAATCCCGGTTGAAGAGCTGCAAAATTATCCGGTCTTGATTGCCATCGAAATTAACGGCGACCGTCTCTCCGTGCGCAGCAAAGGTCCGTCTTGGGTCGTTTATCCGTTCACCGACTACCCGGAAATTCACGATCAATTGCGTGAAGCGCGCAGCGTTTGGCAGATAGCCGATATTTCGGTTCTGCAGTAACGGCCAGCGGCTTCATACAACTTACATTGCACCAGCAAACAGGGTTTCAGAATGAAACTTAATACCAAAACACTGACAGGACAGTGGTCGCTCATGCGCTCCGCGCTTGTCATTGTTCTGTTTGTGGTTGGCATGATCTTTACTCAAATCACCATCAACACGGCGGTAACCGAGTTTGATCGGCGAGAGTTTTATTCTGCTCGGCTGGAAGAAGTCGGTCAATTTGGGTGGGAGTATCGGACTTTTTTCGAGACGGCGATTGCGATTGCCAAAGGTGAAGATTGGGCGACACGAAAGGACATGAACCGCGCGCTGGATATTTTCTGGTCGCGAACGCACACGTTGGCGCAAGCCGATTATATCGAAGCCTACGACGATCAGGACAAAGCACAGCTGATTGTCAATCGCCTGAAGGACGACTTGCCGAACTTCGAAAAGGCTGCGAATGCTATTGTAGAAGGTAAGCCCGAGACAGCAGCCGATCTGGAAAAGCTCTATTTTGCGCATCGCCAAGAGGTTTTAAACTTGGCTCAGGCGGCCTATCACAAGCGTCGCAACAAGGCAGCATCTGCGCTTGAAGCCCAATTTGAGGCGACCAACATGCTGAAAAGCCTGAATATCGCTTTGGGTGCCGGCGGTCTATTGGGCTTTCTCTATTTGCTGTTTGAATTGTTCCGCAGCATGAAACTGGCGCGAAAACTTCATGAAACCAATCGAAAGGTCCGAGAGGTCGCTGAAACCGATTTTCTCACTGGCCTATACAATCGCCGTGCCTTTTCCGAACACCTAGAGAAACTGCAAGCAGATGATCAGACCAGTGAGTTCAATCTCCTGCTTCTGGATCTGGATGGTTTCAAGCCGATTAACGATCGCCTCGGCCATGTTGCCGGCGATCTTGTCTTGAAGGAAATCGGCAAAAGATTGAAATCATTGGCTGACGCTAGTTTGATCGCGCGTCTTGGCGGCGACGAGTTTGCCCTTGTCGTCGACGGCCCCCAGGATATTGCTGCCGAATTGGCCGAAAAAGTGATTGAGGTGATTTCCGCACGTATCGACTATGAAGGAGCCACGGTTTCCATAACGGGCAGCATCGGCATTACGACCTCCGACAGAGGTCAGTATCGGACAATGTCAGACCTGATGCATGAGGCGGACCTTGCCCTTTATGAGGCAAAAGGGCGCGGGCGCCGTCAATCGTGTTTCTATCACCCTTCCATGGCGAGCGAACTCAGACGACGCGTACAAATTGAAGAGGAATTGACCAACGCCATTCAAAATCAGGCAATCGAAATTGTCTTCCAACCGATCGTGAAAGGTCCCGATCAAAAGATTGTGGCCTTTGAGGCGCTCTCGCGCTGGCTGCACCCGGTAACCGGAACAATTGGTCCTGAAGAGATGTTTGATATCGCAGACGAAATCGGGCTTGGCCCGGCTCTTGGAAATTACGTTCTCGAACAGGCTTGCCGCAGCGCCAAACCAATTTTCGATGCAGCCCCAGACATTGAGCTTTCAATCAATATTCGGCCCTCGCACGCATCTGGGCAGAACTTCGTTGAAAGCTGTTTGCAAGCCATTTCCGTAAACGGTCTCAAGTCTCAAAGGCTTGTTCTGGAATTTACGGAAAATGACATGGCGCAAAATTACGGCCAAATTGGCGAAAACCTCTCAGCCCTGTCAGCGGCAGGAATACGCATTGCGATCGATGATTTCGGCAAGGGCTATTCGAGTTACGCCCGCTTGACCCAATTTCCATTTTCCCTCTTAAAGCTCGACAGCTCGCTGATAACCCATATCGAAACGGACAGCCGTGTCAGCGCAATGGTTTCAGCACTTGTCTCCATGACGCGGAAATTAGGCGCAGAACTGATCGTTGAAGGCGTTGAAACCGGGGCACAGTATTCAAAACTGAAGTCGGCAGGGGTCACCCGGTTTCAGGGGTTCCTTTTTGCCATGCCAATGACTGCGGATGATTTACTCACCTGGCTGAAACCTCGATCACCTGCATCTCGTGACAGAGTTTTCTGAATTAGTATCAGGCATACTCTCGAACAGTTTGCTTTGAAAATACCTTTTGAAGGTCTGCAAGGGTCAGAGGTTTTTGGAGAAACTGGCAAGGCTCAATTTCAAGGATCGTTTCTTCTTCGTGTTTGGGTAGATTTCCGCTCATGAACACAAATGGCGCAGTATGCCCCTTGGATCTAAACGCCTTCAGCACCTCGCTTCCGAATTCCTGATCCAACAGAATATCGCAGAATACCAAATCAACATCCTGCAGCTGCGAATCTGCAATTCTATTGAACTCGTTAGTGCCGCTCGCAGTAATGACTTGATGGCCCAAGACCCTAAGCAGCTCCTCCAGCGTAAGTCTCAATTCCGGGTTATCTTCAACCACCAGAACTTTACAGCTATCCGATGCGCTTCGATCACTTTCACTTTCAACCATTTGACCACCTTCAGCAGTCACGTCCTGTGCTGGAAAGATAAGAGATGCGGTTGTTCCCTTGCCCAGTTCGCTGTGCAATTTCAGCCGACCGTTGTGACGCTTGGCGAATGAGGCGACCGTGGACAGGCCCAACCCGGTTCCCCTGCCATCCCGTTTGGTGGTGAAGAACGGCTGAGTGACCTTTTCGATCATGTCGGCGGAAATACCTTCCCCATTGTCGATGACGTTTAAACTGACTTCGCCGTCATACCGTCGAACGGATAATGCTACCTGACCGTCACTCCCCACCGCATCGCAGGCATTCGACACAAGGTTCAGGATCATCGTTTCCAGCAAAAGCGCATCTATCAGAATATATGCTCCATCCTCAAGATCCATGGATATTGGAACTCGATATCGGTCTGAATGGGACAACAAGCGCGCAGCAGCCTTTAAGACATCTGCCGCATCCACGATTTCGATCTGTTCTGGAAGATCCCTGACGGTGGACAATAATTGCCGAGTGACGATAGAGGCGCTTTCGCAGGAGTGCAGGATATTCTGCAAGTGTCGGTTTTGTGTTCCAACGGTATCCAGTTTCAAAAGGAGTTCGGTGTTTGCCCGCATGATTGCGAGATAATTGTTGAAGTCGTGTGCTACACTGCTGGCCAGAACACCAAGTGCTTTCAGATGCTCGTTCTTCGCTATTTCTTCGTTAATCCGTCTTTGTTCAGTGACATCGAGCAAAGTGCAAATGTAGCCAATTTCATCAGACTTTATCCAAAACGGTTGGCAACCGACGTTTAAAATACGCCCGTCTTCCAATTCCAGATCTGAACGCTCGCTACGTGAGTCGGGCTTTGTTCTGCCTGCAAACTCCGCCAAATGGGAGGGAGGCTTGTCTCCGACGCTCAAACCTGAGAACAGCACCTCGAAAGCCGGGTTCATTTGAATGATCGACAATGCATGATCTGCAATCACGACACCTTCGCTCAAAGAGTTTCTGATATTCTCGGAAAATTCTTTCTCCGCTCTCAGACCTTCTCTCTTTTCTTCCAAGTCAGCATTTGCGAGGATAACCTTGCTTTCTACAAAACTGGCTTGTGTCGATATCCAGTTGATTGCCAAAGTGGCGCTAATTGCTGCTGTCGTCCCATGGATGACCAACCAAAACAAATCACCCATTTCTGGCTCAATCGGGAAGTTTCCAAATTCCGCCGCAACAATAGAGAGAAAGCCGAGAAAAAGACCCGGAACAACAAAGTACGCTAAATACAGGAACCTTCTGCTAAAGGCGACATACCCAAGTGTGACTGGCATTTGGATGCAAGCGGCCGCAAAAACGATTGCAAAGTTTTTCTCTCCAGCTTCCACAACGAACAATGCGCAGGCAGCAAGTGAACAAGTTATGCCAAAAATCGCATGGAGTTTTCGATAGAATACCCAGTTGGATAGACTGAAGGACTTTTGCAAAAACGCCAACTTCAGCGCGCCACTCACCAATACGGCGGCAATGGATGGAGCAAAAGCGAGTAAGTACGGGGTGAAACTGTATTGAAACTCGGGTTTTGCCAAATCGTAGCAAAATACCGAAATGGTCAGCAAAAACACACAGAACACACTCAATCGGGCGAATTCAAAATAAACCGCGATTCCGCGAGCAGTCCTTAAGCGTGTTCCGTCGAAATGTTTGAGAGCAAGTGCTTGCTCGGCGCGTGGAAGGCGATCCAATCCAAGTCCCAGCCTCAAGCACAATAAAAAGTTGCTTTTATTTGCCACCCCACCCCCGGACAAAATATAGAAGCCACCAACAAACGTAATACCTATATCAATTTCTGCCGAAGAAATCGCCGTATATTTCGATACCTTTGGTTATTTTAGGCAAGGGCAATATTTTTTATAAATTCATCATCCGCTGCGCATTAAATACTTTAAGTTGAACGCCTTAGGTGAAAACACCCTCAAATATCACCTTCAAAACTTCCAATTTGTGCATGAAGCGCTAGGTTTAATCTAATGCCATGTAACTGATCGGTCCGAGAAATTGCAGCCACTCTCCTCTCCCAAGGTCCTCACTCCTCACAACTGTAATCGCCGCTGATGCTCCGTTTTTTTTTGGTTGTTGCAGGGATCGCGGTAACAGCGTTGTCTGGGAACCCTAAAACCGCATTTGCCGATACCAATCGGTTTCAAGTCGTAGACACCGATAGAGCCCCTTGGCCTGCAGTTGGGAGATTGAATGTGGTTGGCTATGACAGGATCGCCATGTGCACCGCCACCCTCATAGGGCCACAAACGATCCTGACGGCGGCGCATTGTTTGTTTGATGGCAGGACCGGAAAGGCGCACCGGCTTCACAAACTGCGCTTTGTGGCCGGGGTTCGGCGGGATCAAAATAGCGGCGTCTCTTCGGTTGACTGCGTGCGATATCCCAAGGGGCACACCTACATCGGCACACCAAAACTCAAAGACACCAAACTCGACGTAGCTGTTGTTCGGCTCTCAAGACCAATTGAAGTCACCCCAGCGGCCGTGTTTTCGCCTTCCAACACCAAACAAATCACCCGTGAAACGCGTTTGCAAGCAGCTGGCTATCGCCGTTCGAGAAAATTCCTGCCGACGCTGGACGCTGATTGCCGACTGGATGGGGTGAAAGACGGTGTTTGGGTTACCACTTGTTCGACTGAAAAAGGCGCCTCTGGAGGCCCGGTGTTCATTAACGTCGATAACCAGCTTGTCGTTGCAGGCGTTCTCTCGGCAAAACTGAAACGGTCTCGCTCGATTGCCGTTCCCTTTACCGAGTGGAGTGACATGTTACCGTTTGATGCCTGCCCGTCATCCGCGGCCAAATAACTAAGCGCTCCTCTCTCCACGGGATGCAACCGTACCCCTCCGCCTAATTATCCACTTGGCGTGATTGGATTTTCCTGCATTTACTGGCAATGGACAAAATACGAGGCCGACGACGCCTGAGGGGATTTCAGCAGCGCGCCATGAACCAGCATGTAGACACACCTGCAGATATCGAGACGGATAAGCTCGCCTTTGTGTCCAGCGACACAGAAGAGGCCATTGCGGCACGGCAAAACCTGGAAGCGGCATATGGCAGCGTTCAGGCAGAAGAGGCAGATATCATCGTCGCTCTTGGCGGTGACGGGCTCATGCTTCAAACCCTGCACAAATTCATGGGGTCGGGAAAACCGATCTACGGGATGAACCGGGGTTCAGTCGGTTTCCTGATGAACGAATTTCGGGCCGAGGACCTGCGCGCTCGACTGAAGGTCGCTGATATCACGACGATTCACCCACTTACCATGGACGTAACAGACCAGGAGGGCGCCCGCCACACGGCGCGCGCCATTAATGAAGTGTCTCTCCTCAGACAGTCCTCGCAAGCAGCACGTTTGAAAGTGTCGGTCGATCAGCGTGTTCGCCTCGATGAACTCGTTTGTGATGGGATCATTGTGGCGACGCCGGCAGGCAGCACAGCTTATAACCTTTCAGCTCACGGACCTATTCTGCCGATCTCTTCCCCGCTTCTGGCGCTCACGCCGATCAGCGCGTTTCGCCCTAGGCGTTGGCGCGGTGCTCTTTTGCCTGATCATGCTCAGGTGGATATTGAAATCCTCGATCCATTGAAGCGACCTGTCAGTGCATCGGCAGATCATCGGGAAATCAGAAATGTAGTCAGCGTGTCAATTCGTGAGGAGCTGGAATTGGATGGCCTGATCATGTTTGATCCTGACCACGGCTGGGATGAGCGCATATTGACAGAGATGTTCCGATATTGACGCCGTTCTTCTAGCGAAGTGAGCAAAGATCGCTGCATAACCCGGCACACACTCTCCAGCTTTGCCCAAGGGTGTTGAATGACTTCGCCAATTGAGGTTGTTTCAAGTATCATGTGACAGAATAATCGGAAACGCTCACTCAAGAGGCAAGCCATGGCTGCGGACACGCCGGGAGACGATGAGGACTATGAGGTTATCAAACCACCGCAAACCTTGAGGTCCAAGGTTCGCGAACTCGGCCCGCGCGAAGCAGCCAAATTCAATCCGATTGAGGCCGCAGAAGCGGCGATGCAACGCCTGTCGGGCAACTTTGACGGCTGGATGCTTAAGGAAGCTGATGAGCTTGGCAGCGCTTGGCAAGCCGTTGAGGAGAATGGTCTGACTGCCGAAACCCTTGACCCGGTGTATCAGGCTACTCACAACATCAAGGGCCAAGCCGTGACGCTTGGATATCCGCTTGTCGGGCAAGCTGCTGCCCTTTTCTGCCATCTTGTAGATTGTGCGCCGGATGTCGCCCAACTACCGACGGAAATTGTTGGCAGATATGTTGCTGCGATTAGAGCCATGGTGGCTGAAGGAGCGCGGGATGAAAACAACCCAGCAGGTCAGCAATTGGTGCAAGGGCTGGCAGAGATCACCGACACACTGCTGAAAGCCCACTCAGAAAAGAAATAACCTCCACTTTTGGCGGAGGTTATTAAGTCTCATTTCAGCAGGGAAGCAATGTAGAAGGCGCTATGCCGCTGCAAGCGACTTAATGTTGTTTTCCTTCACAAAGGCGCGTGCTTCCTGACGCGCCACATCCACTGCAAAGTTGCGCAGGAAGGCGACGATATCATCGTCCCCGCCCAGGGCTTCATCCTGCAACTCTTCCAGAAGATATTCGGTCAGGTACCGGGCCTGCTCGATATGCAGATCCCGGGTAAAATCTGCTTCAACCTGACGAGCCAGATCCATGGTGAGCAAGAAGGCCTGATGGGCTCGAACCGGAAGGCCTGCTTTACGCAACAAGGCGCGCAACACGGCCGGACGAGCTGTTTGAAGCGTGTCCCGCAGACGCGGTGCCGGGACATTGCCCAGAATTGACAGGGCATGCACAAACAGGCGCAGCTGCCCGCAACATACAGCCCGCAAAAGCAGTCGAGTGTTCAAATGCCCTTCATCGCGCAAATAGGGGATAAAATCTGCGAGCTGAGTTTCGTCTGCCTTGGACGCCAGACGCAGGATCACCTTGTCACTGCTTTCGGCTGCAAATTTCTGCTTCGCGCGCTCCGACATGCCCCGTTGAACAAGCGGATTGGCTTCAAGGCTGATTGCAAGCCGCAGCAAGAGGCTATGGCGCAGGCGAATGTTCAGATCGTCTCTTTGCAGGAGACGTTCACGCACAATTGCATGATCCTCAAAACGTTCTGCAATTCGCGAAATCGCTGAGTGAACTATCGTAGCATTGGTGTTGTCGAGAAGTGCAGCGCAGGCAGATGCCTCCCCCACCTCAGCAAGCGCAGCACTGACGGCTGCGGAGAGATAAGCCCGCTGGGCGATCGCGACTTGAGCGCGCTCGGACCCTTCAGCCACCCAGTCCACCAGCTCGGTATCGGAGAAAATGGGAGACCGGCGAAGCACGGGCTCAGCCACTTCATCAATATCACCTGCCAACCCGCGAATAACATGAGCTGGAGCTTCTGTGCTGCGTGCCAGATTTTCGGCAAGCGCTTTGCGCACATCCACGCAAGGATCATCAAGCAACAAGGTTAGGGCAACTGTCGCCCCTTTCCGCTCCTCATAAGACAATTCGGAATGCAACCATGCCCGCGCAAGTGCTCCCGCAGCTTCCGCTCTTGGCCCATCCGGGGCTGTTTCAACCCATTTTAGAAACTCGTTTATGACCATCTCTGACGCACTACTGATCTGTTTCCACCAGTTAAAAGTGACATCAAAGCCTTAACGATCGGTTCACCATAAATTTCGCAGGTGATTTTTCTTACGCAGGGGGAAGTAGGTCTCTTTGTTCCCGGCGATCATCAAGTGTCAAGAAGCGCGTAAGATCAAGCGGAATGCCGTCTTGAGCCATCGCCAGTTCTTGTATGGCCAACTTGGACCCGTTGTTGGAAAGGCGTGAATAAGCGCTTTCTTCAACAGCTGCAAAAGCTGAGGTCAGGCGGGCATTGACCTGCACCTGTTCCGACCCGTTGTCATTTCGAAACAGGGCCTCGAACGGGTTGACGGTTTCGGTTGCCTTGAATGCGGATGCGATCCGGCGAGTGGCACGATCAACAACCGGCGCATCCTCGCTTGCCTGCGCGGCCTTGTTCGCAAAGGCAACCTGCGTCTGCTCGGCCTCTCCGGTTTGAACATCCGCAAACAGGGAGAGATCCGGACGAGCGATCGGAACTCCAACGTTATCCGTTGGCTTTGCCGTTGGCAGAGTCGCTACTTGTGACAGGCCCGAGACCTTTGGGGCACGCCCTCCCTGCCCGGTCACGGTCGCAATCATGTTCACCGCATCGTGCTTGGACACGATGACATCATAGACCTCCGTCATGGAGCGTGGTGATCCGTTGCGATGGTAAAAGATCGGCTTGTTGGCGCGCGCTTGCTTGCCAAATAAAGCGTCCGCCCGCAGGTCCGGATTGCTATCCACGGCATTAATCAAGCGAGAGGCTCCAGTGGCTCCAAGGAAGTGGGCCATGTAGAGCTCGCCGTCTGATGGCTCACGGCCAATCTTGCGGCTCAACTGATCCGAGTTTTTCTGGGTCAAGGCGCCAGCCATCAACGCGGCAACCTTGGGATCCTTCCGCAGATCAAGGATTTCCTGTTCCGCACGCGGATTAGAGACGTAATAGCGACCACTTTTGGTCCGCTTGATCTGGTCCGCAAACTTGTCGAGCCCGTGCTTCGGGCCAGCCTCTTTCAATGTTTCCAGCCACGTGGACTCAATGAACTGAAACAGACCGGTCGCGCTCGACGTGCGCGCCTTGGCGGTCGGGTTCATTGAAGATTCTCGTTGGGCCGTCTTCAAGAGATAGTCGAAGGACGTTCCCGTCGAACTGCTTGCCGATTGAAAGGCCTGCTCGATCCGGGACGCTACCGACGCGGTCTCTGCTACACGCATGATACCCGCTCCTCGAGAGTTTCGTTATCTATTAGTTAATTTCGGGCTACAAAGGTTAACAAATAGTTAACAATCCACATGCCATGGTAACGCAATTACTTTTTCTTTGGAGATCGAAAGCATTGATAGAAGTAATTATTTTTCTCATACTTCAGTGTGCTTCTTCATGCAAGCGGTTTTGCAAAATGCAAATCAATTGAATGACTCGACGCACAGCCCGGCAGAATTCTCAAACGTAGAACATGCAAAAAATCGGCCCTTTTCAAAAAAGGACCGTTTATTAATTAATCGAGCTCAATTGAGAGGATCAAGCGCCGGGGCGGCCCATTTCAAAGACCTCGTTCACGACCGCGTAATCCTTGTAGCCCAACCGCGACAGCGGACGCACCTTGGTGACATCGAAACGTCCATCGGTCAAAACCTCATCTGCGACGTGCACCGCCACCACTTGACCAAACACCACGTAGCTGCCGGTCTCGTTGCCATCCAGGTCACGCATATTCTCGGTTTTAAGGTGTTTGCACTCCAGCGCGGAATAGGCGCTGGCTACGCGCGGAACACTCACCAGTTTGCTCTCGGCCATTTCCAACTTGGCCGCTTCAAACTCGGATTCTCCATGCGGCAGAGGCGCGGACGATGTGTTCATGCCGTCCTTCAAGTCCCAACTGACCATGTTGCAGACAAATTCGCCAGTCTCGTCGATGTTGGAAACACTGTCCTTGTACCCGGTGGACGAGAACATGACGATGGGCGGCGTGTCCCCGATGGCGTTGAAGAAGCTGTAGGGCGCAAGGTTGGCCCGCCCTTCCAGATCAACACTGGAAATCCAGCCAATTGGCCGCGGTGATACGATGGCCTTGAATGGGTTAAAGGGCAATCCGTGATCATTTTTGGACGTTTCGTAAAACATGAAACCTCAGCTTTCCGGCCAGTTGGTACAAATCTCGTCAAGGTTCGGGCGCCCCCGCTCCACCGGAGCCTGGGTCGGTGTGCCGATATGGATGAAACCGGCAAAACGCTCGCCCTCCCGACACCCGAGATATTGGCTGGCTTCCTCATCAAAGGCATACCATTCGGACAGCCATTGAGCGGCAAAGCCCGCGCCACCGGCTGCATTTACAAGGTTCATGCACACGGCGCCAGCTGACAATTCCTGTTCCCACACCGGAATTTTTGGATGCATTCCGGCCGTGCTGATCACGCCAACAACGATTGGCGCGCGGGTAAACCGGGTGAGTTCCTGCTCTATTCGAGCCTCGTCAAGCGGCCCGCAGCGAACTTTTGCCATTTCAGCCAGTTTCTCGCCAATCTCGACCGCCTTGTCCGAGCGGTAAATCACGAACCGCCAAGGGGTCAGCTTTCCATGGTCAGGAACACGGGCTGCAGCAGTCAAGATCTTTTGAAGGGTCGCCTCATCCGGGCCGGGAGATGTCATCGTCTTGGATGGATGAGAGCGGCGGCTGAGCAAGAAGTCCAGCACCTCCGGCCTTGGGGATAGAATGGATGACATTGTAAAATCCTGCAAAATGCGAGTGTGATGAGGCGGTTATTCAGGTAATCCATTGACCACAATTGTCAACTTCGGTGAAACTGCCTTGAAATCGTCCGGATTTTCATAGCAGGAAGAGCATTAGACGCGTTTCACAACGCAGCTTGGCAACCCGATTGACTGGTCAGGAGTGGTAAGGGTGCTGAACGGTTCGTTCAAAAATAAGTGGTCCGCGCTGTGTTTGGCAGCATTGGTGGCAGTTGGCCCTGCCCTACCTGCACACGCCATCTCAGAGAAGAATACTGGTGCATCCGAGCAGCAAGAAAATGGAGTGCCGATGCCTCCCCGCTTGAAACCCGATCCGAATGCCGTCGTGATCGAGGCCCAAAAGCCGGTTGAGAACCTTTTGGACCGCCCGCCCGAGCCGCTCTTTTCCGATGCCTTGCTTCCCTATGCTCCTGCCAGCCCCAGCGGAAGCGGCTTTCCATCTGAACTCAATGGCGGTGTTCTCCACCTGATGGCCAAGCTGACCCGGGACACCGCGCCACTGACCAGCGGTTTGACCTGGCGGATTTACAGCGAGACCACAAATTCAGATGGCCGACTGGAACTCATCGCGAAATCTGAAGGCGGACACGCCGAGTTTCAACTCGATCCGGGCGTTTATCTGATCCACACCGGTTACGGTTATGCCTCGGCAGTTAATCGGATTGTGATGGGCCGCAAGGTCGAATCCAAAATGGTCACCCTCAATGCCGGAGGTGTGAAGCTCAATGCCGGTCTTGATCAGGACACACCACTGAGAACAGACGTGCAATTTGATGTCTACGGAATGGAATTCAATGAACGTGGCGAGCGACAGCTGATCGTTGATGGTCTGTCACCTGGCGACATTGTGCGCCTGAACGCTGAGACCTACCATATTGTCAGCCGTTATGGGGACAGCAACTCGGTTGTGCGCGCCGATGTCCAAGTCCTTCCGGGCAAGCTGACGGAAGCAACGCTCTTCCATAAGGCCGCTGAAATCACCCTCAAGCTGGTCAATGAAGAAGGCGGTGAAGCCATTGCCAACACGTCATGGTCGGTCCTCAGCCCTGGCGGTGATGTTGTCGTGGAAGCCACAGGAGCTTTTCCAAGCTTCGTTTTGGCTGCGGGCGACTATGAGGTGATTGCACGAAACAATGGCCGCCTGTTTCAAGACACCTTCAAGGTGCAAACAGGCGGTGACCGCGAAGTTGAAGTTCTGGCGAGCAGCCGGAGTGACCGTGTCACCCCGGCTTCTTTGAATTGATCCACCAGACACAATAGCGCCCGTATCAGGCCAACCGCCGTTGGTTTTGCGCCTCAAGGCCTTCTGCGAACTGATCCACTGACCAGTTTTCAGTTAGAGCTCGCAGGAACAGCTGCTTCTGCGTTTCCGGAGCAAGGCCACCAACCGGCGGATCCCGATCCAGATTGGTTGGGAATGAATACCCTTCCGCACAAGACGACACAGCTGCTTCGACTTCTGCATCAGAAAGGGTGCTAGCGGCCTTTAGCGACTGTATCGCCGGATAAAGCGCCTTACACATCCCAGTCCGGTCGATGCTCTCCATGGCTCGCCCGAAGGCGCTGGAGACCTGCAGCAGATTGACCATCCGCTGGACGTTTTCGCTGCGATTTGCCCCAGCTGCATGAAAGAGCGCAGGATTGAAGAAGATGGCATCACCTCTTTGAAGGGGAAGCTGCACATATCGCTCTTCAAAACAGGCCCGGAACTCATCTAGCCGCCATGCAGCATAACCTGCTCTGTAAAGCTGAGAGAACGGAAGCAGTTTTGTTGGGCCGCTCTCAACCGGCATGTCTGCGTGCGCGATGCCGCCTTGAAGCGTCATGACGGGCGACAGGTCATGAACGTGAGCTGGATAGGACGCACTGATATCTGCCGTTTGAAATCCGAGATGATAATCCCGGTGCGCTTGCTGGGCTTCGCCGCCGGGCCGCACAAGGTTGACCTGTGCCGTCATCTGATAATTCGGGCCGAGCCAAGCTTCGCACACAGCATCAATCGCCGCGTTTCCGAAACAACGTGCAAACACGTCCGGGGCTTCCAGACAGAGTTTTTGCAGTGAATTCCAGATCCGGTCGTTGGCTCCAGCTTTTGCGAAATGATCTGCACCGCCGCCGCTTTCTGTCTTCTCCCGTTCGATGATCGAGAGGAACACTTCAGTGGCGGCATCCAGAGGAGCCGTGTCGTCATACGCACCTTTGAGAACCAGCACACCAGAGTGGTCTTTCAACACGGACGCCCATTCAGCCATGATCTGCCGGCGGGCACTCGTTTCGCCCAGCATGTCACGCAAGTTCGATACGTCATAGATCGGGATGTTTTGCTCAATGGTATCCGTGTAGTTCAGATCTGAAGACGAGAGCTTTTGATCCAAAAGCGCCTTGAAGTCTTCAAGACGGCAAGATTGAGCGTCGAAATACCCGTTCATTGGTGTTTGTGCGTCCATGATCCCCTCCCTGGCTGGTCATGAGAAAATGGTAATCATTCCCCCTCTTGCGTGAGCAGGGAAAACCATCAAAAATCCATCAAATGACACACCGGTTTCCAGTCAAAGAGATAGCTCTTCAATCCGGCCTCAGTACGGCGACGGTGGACCGTGTTTTGAATGCCCGGGCCGGAGTGAGCCCACAGGCGCAAAGACGAGTGGAGACCGCCCTCCGTGAGCTTGAAGCCCAGGAACAGCAACTGTCTGCACGTGGGCGGAGGCTTGTTATAGATGTTGTGGCAGAAGCCCCTTCCCGGTTCTTGCGGGAAATTCGCAGCTCAACAGAGCGGGCGCTTGGCACGTTTCGACCGCTTTCAATCCGCGCCCGGTTCACGTTTCACGAAACACTGTCAGTACCGGACTGTGTGGCGGAACTTGTCCGCATTGCGAAAAGAGGCAGCGATGGTGTTTGCCTGAAGGCACGCGATGTTCCGGAAATCCGAAATGCGATTTCTGATCTGACAATGCGCGGCATTCCAGTGGTCACCATCTTCACCGATTGCCCGTCCTCGCAGCGAACAGCTTATGCCGGGCTCGACAATTACAAGGCTGGGCAAACGGCTGGTTATCTGATGTCCGGCCTTTTGAATGGCGCTCAGGGCACTGTATTGGCAACGCAAAGCGATCGCGGATTTCAAGGGGAAGAAGACAGACTGGATGGATTTCTCCAGCAGTTCAGCCGCAGTCGGCCAGACCTTCCCATTCTGGAGGTTGGCAGCGGTGCGGGCCTCAACAGACGCACTGCCGAAGCCATTGAGAGGGCTTATGAAAAAGGCACCCGCATTGTCGGCGTGTATTCCATGGGCGGCGGCAATCATGGCGTCATCAAGACGCTAGCCCAATTCAGGCAAAAACCAATCGCCATAATCGGCCACGACCTTGATGAGGACAATGTCGACCTCCTGCGCTCAGAAGCGCTGACGCTGGTCCTCTATCATGATCTTGAACAGGATATGCGCACGGCCATTCAGCACATTCTCGCCCATCGCCGCGTTCTGCCGAATGCTCTACCTGACAACGGCTTGAGTGATATTCAAATCGTCACGCCGCTGACCATCCCGGATCGCTATTGCCCGTAATTGTAGCTCAGCAGTTTTCCTCTTCCATCAGCCGATAGAAGTCTTTCAGCGTCTTTCCAGGCTCAGACCGAAAGGTCTCACCGGTGTCCAAAACAGCGGCAATACGGTCGAGCCGGAACATGCGAAAATCATCCCGAAGCTCGCACCAGGCTACCAGTGTCCAGACCTTGCCCCAGAACCAAAGGCCCAGCGGCCTGAGAACCCGCCTCGTCTCCTTACCGGCTGCATCCTGATAATTGATCGACAAGCGTTTTCGTTCATTGGCTGCCGTTTCCAGAAGATCAATAAGATTGCGAACCTCTGGCGTCATCTCAAAGGCAAGCGCATAAATTTCAACTGAGTCCGCACGTGTGTTGAGGTTTTTCGGCAAAACCGAGTTTATCTTGACCAAGGCCTCTTCCGCGGCCCGCGCCATACCTACACCGCCCCATGCCTTGATCAGACGTGCCCCAGCGACCAGCGAGACAATTTCCTCACGCGTGAACATCAGCGGTGGAAGGTCATAACCATCACGCAAGATGTAACCGACCCCGGCGGCCCCATCAATCGGCACCCCGGTTGCCTGAAGGTCGGCAATATCGCGATAGATCGTGCGTTCTGACACTTCCAGCCTGTCGGCTAGCTGCCGTGCCCGCACAAGCCGCCCGCCCCGAAGGTATTGCACGATCTGGAACAGGCGGTCTGCGCGTCTCATCAATAAAGCTCGATCAAATCATTTGGGATTGGAAAAGAACATTCCGACGGAATTGCCATCTGGATCAAGACCATAAACAAACCGTCCAGAAGGAATGGCGACTGGCTCGGAGACAATTTCTCCGCCTTCTGCCCCAAAGCGCTCGACGGTCGCCTCAAGGCTGTCAGGACACGCAAGGTGGATCGTTGGACCGGCTCCCCTTGCAGGTGGCTTGCCCGGATAAAGATGTCCAGCAACGCCATTGTCGCCTTCATATGGGAACATGGCGATCGAGTTTGGTCCCATATCGTCAATCCGGTTCAGTTCTGTCATGAACACCGTGTTGTAAAACCGGGTGGCTTTTTCCAGATCAGACACCGGAAGCTCGAACCAGACTGCGAAATTGGCGGGTTTAAAAGTCATTGAAACGTCCTCATTGTGTTTTTCAACGAGGCAAGGACTAGCACCTCCCTCCTGACAACATTCTGTCAGGAGAGTGGGACGGGATACCAAAAATTAGAGCAAATAGATTCGTCCATTTATATAATTAATTATTGTATTACGATAATTTTTTCCCATTTGAAATCAGAGCCATTTTGAACCACTAATTCCACCAGGGACACTTAAACAGATGATTTTTGGAGGATTTCTAGCCCTTGTTGCAGGTTATGCATCTGCCTTTGGGCTAATTGACCGCCCCCAGACACCAAAGGTCAGGCCCTATGCAATTCACAATGTCAAAATTGAAGGGGGAGAGAGCCATATCACACTTGATGCTGAAATCACCATCCCAACAAACGCTCACAAGGCCCCGGCAATTGTGTTCATTACGGGATCAGGCCCGCACAACAAGGATGAGGAGCTGCTCGGCCACAAGCCGTTTCTTGTCCTGTCAGACTATCTGACTCGCAAGGGATACATAGTCTTGAGATTTGATGATCGTGGTGTCGGCCAGAGCACAGGAGACTTCGCCAGCGCAACCCCAAAAGAGTTTGCTGCAGATGCCGCAGCAGCCCTCTCATTCTTACGAAGTCACCCAAAGGTTGACACTCAAGCAACAGGATATCTCGGGCATTCAGAAGGCGGATATATAGCACCAATGGCACAACAGCTGGAACCTGCCGATTTCCATGTCTATTTGGCGGGACCCGCACTCCCGCTGTTGCCGGATGTTATGCTGTCTCAAGTCGCGGATGTCGCCAAAACATCTGGCGCAACCGACGCGGAAATTGCCTCTAACCGGCGGCAAGTGAAGACCCTTGCCGCTATACTAAAATCTGCGGAGACTCTGGATGAAGTTAAAGACCGCATGTCACGACTTTTGAAAGAAGCGAATGCAACGAAAGCCGAGCGAGATGAAAATATGGAGGTATGGGCCACAGAATGGGCGCGTTTTTACGCCAACCAAGGCCCAGCTCCGGCTCTCAAAAACTTGAAAATCCCGGTATTTGCGCTTTATGGAGGCAGTGACATTCAGGTGTCCGCCGCAGAGAATGCTCCAATCATGGCTTCTTATTTGCGCCACCAGTCATCACGTGTTGTGACCTTACCACATCATAATCACCTGTTTCAGTGGTCTGCCACAGGAGCGTTGGAAGAGTATCTGACCATAAGCACGACCATGGAAACACAAGCTATGCAGACGATCGCAGACTGGCTGGAGGAAACCGTCAGATCTCACTAATGCGACGTTGGCTCCTCATGCTTTCCGCCCTGCGACAAAACCGCGACTGATAGCCCTTGCGCCATCGACCAAAAAGAGGCTGGCGACGATCACTCCGCCCCAGTCTCGCAGCACGGGAACTTCAGCAACATTCCAGCCAAAGCGAAACACACTGTCGAGACAGACAGCTGCCCACCAAAAGCCAAGCGGCAAAATGAATACCAGTCGCCCCAGGCGCCCAGCGCTCCAGAAAAACCCGTTTTCCGCAAGCAACACCTTTCGTGCCTCAGACCGAGCTTGCAGTTCTGCACGAATTTCCTCTCTGGCAAGGTCCATCCTACCCACTGTGTGTGCAGCGCGGTGGGTCATCTGTTTTTCCAGCACTTGCAAAACCTGTCTGAGAACACCGGATGAGAGCCAATTCAACAAGAGACTGATCATTTATTCTCCCCTGAGACCCAGCCAGCTGGCCCGATTGTGATGTGACGAAGGATAATGTTGATCACCCCCAATGTCAGCGCCACCCAACCAGCTTCATTGGGGGGCAAAACCTCCGGCCAGGGAAATTGCCCCAAATACTGAAGCACCTGAATTGCGACCACGGCCAACGCCACCAAGCCGTTGAAGATGAACGTCTTCCACCCAGCCATGACATGCGTTTTTCCCGAAGGCTTACTGAGCTCCGCGTTAGACTTGTTGGTCATGAACCCAATCTCCGATCTTTGCGATGTGAGAAGAAACCCGGCCGTGGTAGCGCCAAATCAGGCTGGCCAGCCCTAAAAGACAAAGCGCGCTCGCGGCAACCATCAGGGTGAGATGCACAGGCACCTGGCCCATGGCTCCGCCCAAAAGGGTAAGGAGGGCCGCAAGCATCGCCAATGCCGTTCCATTTCGCTTTGCAAGTTGCCTTTGCAGACGGGTGCGGGTGGCAGGGCCAGCAATTCCGTCAACCACCAGCGGCGGATGGCTGCGCTGAAAGGCACGAATGGCGTCTCGCGTTCGATCTCCCAACACACCATCGATGTTTCCTGAATCGAACCCCACCTGCTTGAGCGAGGTTTGTAAGGTTGCGATGTCGTCTTTCGTTGGAGCGATCCGGCTTTGCGCAAGACCATAATGCCCAGTGCGCAGCAAGCGAGCTTCGCCCAAGCGCCGCTTGATCAAACCGGGCAATGAAATCCCGTTTGCGGTGGTTCCGGTTCTCTCAAGAAGCTGTGCGCCTCGAGCGATCTCACCATTTTTTAGAGCTTTTGCCCATTTCCAGCGCAGCGCCCGGCAGCCAAGATTGTAGACAACCGACACACAGGCATCGAACTGGTAGGGCTTTAACTTCGGCAAAGCGTCTGAGACTGGCGGTGCGTATTCCTCATCCAGCAAACGCAACAAAAGTTGATTGGCTTCGCGGCGTGACAAATGATCCCCGACCTTCAAGGCTCTCCCATTATGGGTGGCTCGCCACCAGCTTGAGAAAACACGACTTCGCATGGTGAAGCCGTAACCGATGGTGATGACGCCAGCGGGATCAAGATAGCCGCGGGAGACAAAGCCCTCGTGCTTGGCAATAAAGGCCAGTCCGCGCTCACTCACTTTCATAGGCGCTCTCCTGTGTGTTCCAGGGTGTCGGGAAAAAGGACGTTTCGAGCAAAGGCGCGTGAGAAATCCGCCGCGCCTTTACGAAGTCCTAAGGAAAATTATGGTTAATGATGTCTTGCACCGCACTGCCTGCCCATTGGGTACGCAGGCGGTCAGACAGACCAAGGGGGATTTCGCATGCACGCGAACCATCATCCCGCCTTGCATGGCATTGATCAGGTTTTTCGGCTGTTTTTCTTGTTTTGCGTATGTGTTGCCGGGGTCGGCTTTGCGACGGGATCACGCGCTGACGATGTGGAGGAGGTTTCCTTCCGCACGCCAACCTCGCAATGGGAGGTCAGCTGGCTCAACGAGCTGTATGCCGACGCCTTCGAGGCTGAAACGGCAGAACCTATCAATTGGTCATCGCCCCCGTTTCAAACAGCGATCCGCGATCTGGACGGAAAGCCCGGAAATGCTGCCATTTTTGTGAGTTGGACCGACACGCGCTTTTGCACAGCCAGCGCCTGCCAGCTCGACGTTTGGTACTGGGATGCGCCCGAGGCCATCGACAAGGGCGTTTATCGGAAAGTCCTGCAAGGCATTGCCCTTCAACCACTGACACTCGGCCCTCAACGCCAGCGCGGCATGCGCGATGTCTGGGTGGGTGAAATCCGGTATCGCTGGACAGGAAGCCGATACGAGAAATAGCCGTCAAACCGGGGCTTCGGGCACAAAGCAATGGACGGCCAGTTTCACCCGACCGCCCGTAAATGTCCCGTCCCGTGCCGTCAGAACCACATCCGTTGGGCTGTAAAACGCGGTTGGACCGATCACTCCGAGATTGCTGCTGCCAGCAGCAACACCCAGATTGCCACCGAATTTGTTTGTTTCCCCCAAAATGCCGCAGTCATAGGAACTTGCCCCCTGCACCGTTTCGCTGGTGCGGGTGGAGACACACATGACAATGGCACGATTAGGGATGAGACCCGGCGCGGTGACGGACCCACCGGACAAATTGGACAAGTCTGCCTCGATCACCTTGTGCCAGCTGCGCGCACCAAGCGCTCCTTGAGCCAGAACAGTTTCTGAAGTGACCGGTGCTTCAGGCAGAAGCCAACTTGTACCATCAAAGATCAAGTGGCGGCCTTCATCTTGAACAAAGGCCGTCTGACCGATGACCGGGCTGGTGAAAATCCAACTTCCTTGCTCATAGAATGCCAACTGCCCGTCCGCACCAGCCCATACGCCACTGGCTCCATTTGGAACGAGATAGGCCTCGCCTTCCTGCGCTGTTGGGGGAGTTGAAAAACCTCTGCTGACCAGCGCCAGATGCATCAATCGGTCGAGACGGATAAGCGCCTCATTGTGAGTGATGTGCTTTTGCGCCTGCGCGGCGGCGAGAAGCGGAAGATTGAAGCGCTGGGTTTCAGACATGAAGACACCTCTTTGTAGATGCGCCGCGCCCATAGGTGGCAGACAGCTGGGCGACGGACAGGCAGAGCGAAGACACAGGCCCGCCGAAATCCGCCAGTTCATCAGGTTCAGGGTAACGAACGGATGGAGATGCGCTTGAGAGCGTTCGCAGCACCTGACCGTCGTTTGTTAGAATATCGACCTCATAGGCCTCACGGTCTTCGGCCAGAGGCACCTCAATCTGCTCCCAACTGTCACCGCCATATCTAGTGCGCCGGACCCAAGAGACCTGAATTCCCTCAGGCGTCCGGATTGCGTTGAGATGTACTGGCGCCAAGGGCTGCGCACCACGCCGCTTCGTGCTGTGCTCAAACCGCACCACGGCTGGATCATCCACGGCTCTGCCTTGCGGGATCAACTGATAGGCGAAGGTCTGCGCCGCCTGATCCAAGGCCAATGGGATTTGGGGCACACTTGTGGCATCAAGCAAAACAACGCTTGCGCCAACATCAGCGCCCGCTGCCGTTTCCTTTTCCGTGCCCCTTTGCCCGCGTAACAATCGGCTCAGGCGATAGTGTCGTGGGCCAAGCAATTCAGCGTTTTGAAATTGCAGCACTTCGTAGCCGCCGGTGCGGGTTTTGACGGCAAGCGCATTTGCTCCCGCCAGCACCTCTTGCTCAGATCTTGAACTTGGGTGCCCGGAGAAAAACTCAATGTCCAGAACCTGCCCTTCATCCCAAATCCACAGGGGGCCAGCTTCCAGGGGCTGCGTAAGCGCCCCCATGGTTGCTGGACTTTCCAGTGTTGCAACGGGCTGATATCCGGTCGTTCCAGCCGTGCGCTCAAGCGCATAGCCCCCCGGCCACGGCTCGGCAAAGACCGCTAGTCGAGGAGCGTGCGCCGTATCTTCTTCACTGAGCATGGGCAGCTCCAGAACCTCAAAGACGGGCGGTCCCAGAACCCGCGAGTGAAACGGCACGATGTCGGCTGCACCGCTTTTCAGCATTGCGGGCGCGCCGCTTCCCAGAACCACGCCTTCTATTTTCCGACGATCTGTTTCCTCCACGGACAGGATGCGCAGTTTTAACGGCGGGTCGAACTCTTCTGTCGGAGTGCTCTTGATCTCAACAATATCACCCACATCGACGGCCAAGTCCCCAGGCCCAAGGGCAAATTGCACCCGTTCACGCTCCTGCCAGATGCGGTGCAGACGGCGCTCGGCGAGCACTTGAGCGTCCTCAGGTTTGAGCACCGCATTCAGATCAAGGCTCTCTATGGTTCGGCTGCCGCCTTCAAGGCGGCGAAACCCGGCAATCCGCGTTCGGAAATCCGTCACCGGATCACTTGCACCGACCCTCACCTCATGGGGCAATTCATTGGCTTGTGCCCGCGTGCGCGACAGGATCGCTTCGTCTGCGGCCGTTTCTGCCAGAGACTTCGCCTCAAGACTTTGAACGATAGGCCCATCGCTGTCCTTGAACACGACCTGCGTCCCCAGATCAGCCGCCAGTCCGCCATAGGCATTGAGAAGTGGCTCCAGAACCTGCCGTGCGGAAATCGGACCTGGAATGGCAAGACCATCAATCGAGCCCTTCAAGTCATGCACCGGGAAGTCGGCAGCCGATAATCCGAAGTCTTCCAGGATTTTCATGACCACAGCGGTCAACCCGGATGCGCCCAAACGTCCTGTCAGCCAATGGCCCAGCGCCCAGTTGGCACCATCAGCCCACACATCGCCGTAACGCGGAAAGGCTGGATATGGCCGGGCGTCCCATGTCCAGAGATAGATCCCGTTCGGCTCCACCATCGGCCCACCATAATGGGGGGATACCGGTTGCGCGGCTGGCAAATGAAGCGGATGCCCTGCCCCCCAATAACTTAAGTGAGCCTCCAAAGCGCGGCGCTGAATGAGGTCATCGCGTATCCCGCGCGAAAAATGCGGCACGGCATTCTCGGAAGATTTCGGATCGACAAACACATTCGGCTGATTGGCGCCGCGATCAATGGCCGGAACGCCCAGTTCGGTAAACCGGATGGGTTTTGAACCGGGCACCCAAAGTGTCGAGCTCGGTAGCTCGCTTCCCGCAACGCGCTCAAAATGCTGACTTTCCCACCACGAGCGAATGTCCTTCGTACGATAAACCCACGGTTTGCCTGCAGTCCCATCCGTAATCGGCGTCCGGTATCCGGCCTTACGGTCGGCGTCCGTGGCGTAATACCAGTCATGATATTCGCCGCGCTCGATTTGGCTGTGCAGGGTTTCCACATCATAGGGATCACGGTTTCCGTCCGGATCACCCGCGTCCCGTTGGTCAGCAATCGGCAGGTAATTGTCGATCCCGACAAAATCGATCTCCGGGGCCGCCCAAAGTTTGTCGAGCGGAAACCGCAGTTCCTGATCCGAGATGGGATGCGCGCCATATTCCGACCAATCCGCAGCGTAAGACAGTTTGGTTGCGGGTCCCAGCACCTGCCTTGCCTCGCTCGCAAGGCTGACCCACTGATCAACGAAGGGATAAAGGCCACCACCCGCATGGGCTCTGCTCAGCCCACGCATTTCCGTACCGATCAGGAACGCTTCAACCCCGCCAGCAGCTTTGCACAACGCCGCACAGTGCAAAATGTGCCGTCGGAAACCCCAACTATCAGGCCCAGAATATGCAACAGAACCGGCAGAAACAGAAAAGTTCGCTGCTGAAACACTTCCAAAAAAGGATGCTGCCTCAGCCATAGGGTCTGCGGCTGGCACAATGCGCCCGCGCCAGGGAAACGATGCTTGCTCATTTGCTCCATAAGGGTCGGCAAGGCCATTGCCGGGGGCAATATCCATCAGGACGAAGGGAATAAGCATCACCTCAAGGCCACGTGCCTTCAGGTCTTTGATGGCGGCGATCACCGTATCATCTGAAGGTGAGCCGCCATAGGCTGGACGCCCCTCTAGCCGGGAGACTAACTCTGCCTGCTCACGACTGACACCTGAGACCGACCATGTCGCGCCTTTGGTGGTTTTTGCGGTCTCTTCCACCTTGGGCTTGATGGAACACTGGCCTGCACGCAAATCATCACCAAACCACGCCACCACCAGAGCAACGCGTTTCAGATTTGGACATAGCGCCTGCAATTCATCAATCGAGGCTTGCCAGTCGGAGTTCGCTCCACTGACATGCGTATTCACACTTTCCGTCACACCCGGGCGCGGCTGACTGGTCACCTGACGGGGTGCGTAAACAAACTCGCCAGCACCGGGAATAATCGTGACGGCCTGCACCAACTTTTCCAGATGATCGACAGGTCGAATAACCTCGAACGAAAGCTGAGGAAGGCGATTGCCAAACTCTTCCAGCGGCAGACGCTCAAACACCACATAGGCTGTGCCTCGATAGGCCGGAGCCGTGCCTTGCAAAGCCGACACCAGTGGGTCCGGCAATTGATCATCAACACCAAGATAGATGCGCATGGGCAGACTTGAAGCATCGATCTCCTTGCCATCTGCCCAAACGCGCCCGACCCGGACAATCGGGCCCTCGCAAATGGCAACGGCGAAATTGGCGAAGTAGGAATAGGACTTCACCTTGACCTTTGGCCCGCCGCCCTTGCCGCCGTGGCGTTCCTCGCTCACCACTTCTTCAAAGCGGGAAGACCAGATCACCTGCCCGGACAGGCGCACCCGGCCATAGACCTTTGGCAAGCTTACCCCTTCGGTGGATGCTTGAACGTCCAGATCCTTCAGCCGCGCACCTTCAATCGTGCGGGTTGAGCCAAACAGGGACTGGTCAACCAGCCCCCCGGCCAATGCACCGGCGGCCTTTCCCAAGACCGCCCCAAATCCACCAAGTCCGGCAGCTGCCCCCAGCGCCTGTCCGGCGGCGGCCAAAATCAATGTTGCCATGGGGAACCTCCGGGAAACGAGAAAACGGCAGCAACCCGCCGTTTCCAGGCCGGTACAAGCGGTCTTTCGACAACGCCAATGCGGTCATAGGAGTGAATGAGGCTGGTGGATGAAGCGAGGATGCCCGCATGTTTGGCGGGCGACCCATCCTTCCATCGAAAAACCAGAATATCGCCCGCGAGATAATCGCCAAAAGCCCCATCAGACGCCTGCCGCTCAACAAGCCAGCGCCGCCCGGCTTCCAGCAATGTTTCAGCACCGCCCGCTTCGGCCCAGTCCGGATTGTAAGGCGGCAGAGGTTCCGGCTCAGCACCGTAAAGCGCCCGCCAAACCCCGCGCACCAACCCCAAACAATCGCATCCGGCACCCTTGATACTCGCCTGGTGGCGATAAGGCGTACCGATCCAGCTCCGCGCCTCAGCTACAATTCGATCTCTCATCCCTTCATCAGGAAACAAGCGGTCCGCCATCATTTTCTCCTGTGTTGCGAGAGGGGTAGGACAGAACGAAATCAGAGCCCGGCATGTGCGGAAACCCTTGGAAATTCGCGCTGTTTGCGAACTTTTTGATGCAGGTGGGAAAGCGCTTGTCGCAGCCTGCCGTGACTTCAAAGCGGGTGCCTTTACCGGGAAATTCCGGCAGGCTCTGCCAAAGCTGAAGATGCGCAGTGCCCGAGGACACAGTGTGAGTGGACACTTCCGATGCAAAGCCAGCCATCGGCCCATCCAGAACTTTGAAGCGCCCGCCGACAAACCAATCCGCTTGATACGCCCCAAGTTCCTCAGTCAACACGATTTCCCGGCTGGAGCCGTGTCCAATCGCAGCTTCTGCTCTAAAAGCTGGATCTGAGAGATCTACCTTGCAGCGATGATCGCCCAAATCCGCGTCGCAACTTTGCTGAAAGACCCGGCCCTGCCTTGCTTCCAGAAGATGGGAAAGACCCCGAAGCTCGGCTTTGAAAGCACTGCCTTCCTGCGTCAATTCCCCGATAAAGGCACGCCGCAAAAGAATGTGTTCCTCGGGATTTTGCCAATTCACACGGTAGACGTGAATTTCTGCGCCATCCCACAGGCCTGCTGCCAGATCACCCGGCGCAAGCGCCGGGCCGGACAACTGACCGGCCACGTCGCCGCCGCCAATTGCAAATCCGGGACCGTCAGACATGGCAGATACAGTCAAACCGTTTTCGGGTTGGCAGGGCGTTCCATTGAGATGAAGCACCCGATCATGATCGGTAAAGCCGAGCGTTTGGCCGTCTTTTCGCGTCACGAGCCAGCAGGTGGCAAGCGTCGTCACCCCGCTGGCGAGATGCGCCGCAAAGGAGGAAGGCAGATTTTTCAAGGGAGCAATCCTGTTTGTCTCAGGGCCTGTTGAGAGTTAGTCCAGACGGATTTCAACCAAGGGAATGGTCGGAATATCGCCTGCCTCAAAGTGGGTCAGGCTGAGTTCAAGATGATCGGTATCAAAGCGAACCGGCACATCGAACTCGAACCCCGCCGTAATTATCGCGCCTGTTGGCGGTGGCACATCGAACACCACCTCGCCTGTGTCAGGGTCCAGTGTGAAATCGCCTGCCGCCTGCTGTTCAATCCCCTCCAAGGCCAGCTGTACACTGCCGGGAACCGGAACCCGGATCTCCCGTTCATATGCAGCAGTGCCCTGACCATAGGTTTTGGAAAGGCGAAACCGAGTTGCCACACCGTCGCCTATGGCGATTGTTTGGTCCCCATACGTCACAACCTTTCCTGCGCCTGCAGATGAATGGTCAAACGGATCGCGAAACCGGAAGCCAACAAGGCGGCCACGTGCTGTCTCGAAAAGGCTCAGAACGGCTTTCAAGTCCTCGATTGAGCGGACGCCTGTTCCAGCGTCATATCGCCTGCGACTGTCCGCCCAGCGCGCATTTCGTGCTTCAAACCCTGTTGCCAGAGGCACAACATCCGTGCGCCGCTCCGGCCCGCCCGTTGCACCAAAGGCAATGGCAAGCGGAAACGCCTCATCCAATAACGAAATCATGCAAAGAAATCCTGATTTGAGGGAATGAATTCCGGGCAGATTGATCTGCCTCAAGGTCGCAGGCGGCGACCATCTCCATGCTGCATCAGACTTTAAGGAGGCAATAAATGAGTCACGTACCGCACGAACTGCACGAAGAATTCCCGGATCAGACAGACGCGATCCATACACTCAAGACAACCGACAATCATTTTGCTCGGCTTGCCGATGAGTATCACGAAGTCAACCGCGAGATTCACCGCATTGAGGCAGAAATCGAGCCAACTTCCGATGAAGTTCTGGAGAACTTCAAGAAGAAGCGTCTGCAATTGAAAGACGAAATCGCGGCCATGCTGGCTGCCGTTGAAAACGCCGGCTCCTGAGCCCCTCCTTTTCAGGCCGGTGTTAGAGCCCGCGTCGTCCCCGTCCGACGGCGCGGGCCACTATTGCTGACAGTTGCGCCTCGGACCGGCGGAAACTGTCCACATCCCGTGCGACAACCGTCACATTGACCGGGGCAGTGGCCGGATTTGCTCCCGTACGAACGCCAAGCCGCCCATCAGCACCGCGCGCCAGCGGCAAGATCGCTTCTGCGCCTGCCTCTCCCATCAAGCCGGTTCCGCCCTCCATGCCAAAATAGCTTGGTGAGGCCACGACCCCGCCTTTGGCAAAGGGCATGATCGGGCTTTGCACCAATCCCTTCATGGCCGCAGACCCAATTCCCCCTAAGCCGTTAAACAAGTTGTCGAACAAGGAGCCTGCCACCCCCTCGAGCGGGGCAAGAGACTGATTGAGCACCTTTGATGACAGGCTCAAAGCCATCTGCCGGAAGACACTTTCCAGAGACTTGCCATCCACAAGAGCTGCTTTGACGCCCTTTGTCAGTGTGCTGGAAAAGCTTTCCGCCGCACGGTTCAGGTCCTTCATCTGTTGCCGCAGATCATCCAGATCCGGCAACTCGTCTTTTGGCGTCCAGTCGTCTTTCATGTATCCCCTCCCATATTGAAAGGCCGGTCAGGAAAGCGGCGCATCAGGCCCGACAAGGTGCTGCGATCAACCTGCGCCTTTGTCGGTGGGGACAGCGCGCTCCACAGCTCCAATGGTGTTGATTGCCAGAAGATGGGCGGGCTCCATCCCAATCGGCAAAAGGCCGCATGCATCAGTTCCTGCCATGGAAATCCGGGTCGTGGAGCGGGGCAAAAGGGGGTTGGTCGTCCTGACCAGCCTCCTCATTCAGATCTTGAACGCTTTGCCCAGTTTGTCTCTTATCAGACTGCTCATCATCCGCACCGCCGAAGGTGACACTCAACAGATCGGCGGCAATGGCGGCGAAGCCCGCAGCGCCGAGCGGCGTGCGCATCATTGCCACCTGCTCATCCTTCACCTCGTTTCCAGCGCCGCGCAGCCCTGCTCCAAGAATTCGGATCATGTCTCGCGCTGCAAGCCGTCCCTTGCCAAAGCGGACCAACAAGGCGGGCAAGTCTTCGCAGGAAAATGCATCTTCCAATTCGGCCAATGCACCGAGTGTCAGAACAAGTGTCCAGGTGCGACCGTCCAAAACGGCGGTAATCTCTCCACGTCTGCGGTTAGGCATTGCCCCCTCCCAAGTTTTTTCGAGTTTCAGAAATCTTCGAATTCAAAGTGCCGTGAACGTCAATGCGCCCGCTGACTCAAGCGCCAGTTCGTAGGTCAGCTCGCCGTCGTGGCGTCCGGCATATTCAAGAGCCGTCACCTGAAAGGTGCCTTCAATCGTGCCAAAGTCCGGCACCACCACCTGCCAGGGGCGGATGCTTCCATCGAAGAACAGTTGGCGCACTTCAGCATCGCTGGCCGCGTCCTTGAAGAGGCCCGAGCCGGACATGCTTGCCGTGCGCGTGCCTGCGCCCTCCAGCAGTTCGCGCCATCGACCGGCGCTCTCCGCAGTGGTGACATCCACCGAAGCCGCGTTGAGGGACAGTTTGCGTGCCCTCAGACCGGCGACTGTCGAAAACGACCCCGTGTTTCCTGCGTCCAGTTTCAAAAGCAGATCGCGTCCGCGTTGCGCGCCCATTGCTTATCTCCATCAATGTCTAGAATGAGACCCGGTTAAATGATCGGTTCTGTGACAGCGCGCAGGCGTGTGGCTGCCTGAAACCCACGCCCATCGCGAAACCGGGCGGAGCGCACGCTTCCCATGGTCAGATTGACCAGCCGGTGACCAGATAGAGGAATCGGCCCGTGGATCAGCGCCTCGACCGCCCGTTTTGCCGCTGCAATCGCCTCGTCACGGCTTGCCTCGCGAGAGAAAACCGACAAGGTCAGATCATGGATTTCACCCTCTAACGGATCGGTAAGAAGCGGTCTGCTTTCCATATCCATCAGCACGAGATAGGGCATCGGCTGGCCGCGCGGCACACCGTCAAAAAACCGCTCTCCGCCCAAAAGACCTGTCAGCGTTGCATCGCTTGAAAGGCATTGAAAAATCCCACTGCGCAGAGACGTTTGAACGCTGGAAGCAGTCATACCCCCTCCTCCTCTGCCATACAGTGCAGTTCGCGTTCACGTCCATCAGGATCGGAGACGGCGAGCAGCCGAAACACACGCTCATTGCTTTTGAGCCGCCAACCGCCCGTCAGATCAGGGCGATATCGCAGTTTGATGCGGTGGGTGGCGGTGCCTTCCAGACGGGCATTCAGCGCTTGCTCCTGCAGCGACAAAAGCGTCATTTCGATGAAGTCCGTTCCTGCGCTGGCATAAACCAGCGACGCCCGCCCATCTGGCAACTGCGTTGCGACCGGCTGTTCAAGGATGACCGGCACCCTGTAGGCTCCCGCGCTCATATGCGCGGCACCTTCATGGACGCCAACAAGCGGTCAACGCCTTGCGGGATGCTGGAGAGCACCTTCGCGCCCTCTTCCCGGTTTTCATACCAATGCGCAACAAGCAGTCGGATTGCCTGCTTGCAGGTTTCCGGGACGGCTTCCGGCGCAGCGCCATAACCGGCGGTGATTTCGATTTCCGCGCCCATCATGGCTAAGCCGGACACGCCGGTATCAAGGCTAATTTTAACGCGCGGTGGCAGGCTGCCTTGGGCCAGCGTCCATTTGTCGGATGTGAGATTTCGCGCAACCCCGTCCGCATCATAGACCGTGACGGCATTCACGCTGTGAACCGGTGCTATAGGCAGGCGCACCACACGCCCTTCTGGCCAATTGTCCAGATAGAGCCGCCAGGATTGAAAGATCAGGGCACGTCCGGTGCAGCGTTCCACGTGTTCACGGGCTGCCTTGAGATAACCTTCCAGCAGCCCGTCTTCCACACCCTCGCGAACCCTCAGATGTGCGCGCAGGTCTGCGATTGTCAGCGGTTCCACCGCTGGCGCTGTTATCAAAATCGATGTCATGAAAATCCGCCAAAAAAATACGCCGACTTCTTTTGAAAGTCGGCGTCAGTTGGGGAGGAATTGGGCAAGCGAACATCCGCCCTTACACAAAATGGACGAACGGGCTTGTCAGCTGTGAAGACGTCTTAAGAGACTTGGTCTTCAGGCCAATCAGGCCGAGAACTTCAACAGCTTAATGGCATCAAAGTCGTGAACGCCGCCCCCCACACGCTTGGTGGTGTAGAAAAGGACATATGGCTTGGCGGAATACGGATCGCGGAGAATGCGGACGCCGACACGGTCCACCACCAGATACCCCCGGCGGAAATCACCAAAGGCAATGGCCGTTGCATCTGTTGCAATATCTGGCATGTCTTCAGCTTCGGTGACTGGGAAGTTCATCAAGGTTGCTTCGCCGCCGGCCGTTGCCGGTGGCTGCCAGAGATAATTGCCGTCCGCGTCCTTCAATTTCCGGAGCGCGCCTTGTGTGCGCCGGTTCATGACAAAGCGTGCGTTTTGGCGATAGCCGCTTTTCAGCGTGTAAATGAGGTCAATCAGCTTGTCGGCAGGCGCTGTGGCGGAGAAATTACCTGCCGTTCCCGTGGACAGCGTACCAATGCTGCCCCAGCTCCAACTGCTTTCAGCCACTTGAGGCGTTGAGAGGAACCCTGTCGGCTTATTAACCCCGTCGCCCAAGACAAAAGCGCGGCCTTCCTGCTCAGCGAAAGCCGTTTCCACTTCCTCGGCGATCCAGGCATCCATGTCGACGGCTGCATCGTCCAAGAGCGCTGCAGAGGCTGCAGGCATGGCGTAAAGCTCCATGGCCGGAAAGTTCAGTTCCTCCAGAACGGGGGCCGATGTGCGTGGGCGCGCTGCTTTCTCGCCAACCCATCCAGCTTGTGGCCCGGTTTTCGAGAACGGTTTGCGATAAGCGCCTGATGAAACCTGCCTGTTGCCTGCAATGGCGCGGATCGGCGAGACTTCTGCAAGCCGGCGGAGAATTTCGGTCTCCGTTTCTTCCGGCACAAGATAGCCGCCGTCGCTGCCGATCGATGTGCTCATGGCTTCGGGTGTGCTTTTCAGCTCCAGCGCCTGCAACTGGCTGTCCCGCCCGGAGCGGATATAGCCTTCAAAAGCCGCCTTTCGCTCAATCGCCTGCGCACTTTGGCTATACCCGCCAGATGAGCGGGACGCGCCACTGGTCAATTGCGGGCGTCTGGCCTTCAGCGCCAGTTGGTCCAGCCGCTTCTTGGTGGCATCCAGCGTGGCATCCAGCCGGTCCAGCTTGTCGAGGGTCAGAACATCTGCGCTGCCCCGCTTTTCAATTTCGGCGAGCCGCGCATCATTGACTTCCCGATAGCTTTCGAAGGCACGGAAAAACCCATCAAAACTGCGGGCAACATCTTCTCCCGTCGGGCTGGAGGCCGGATCCTCAAAGCCACTGTCAACGGGCAGACCAGCCTTGGTTTCCAGAGTGTCCGGCATTTTGGAAAAGTCCTGATCAGAAATAGGCATCAACTCTTCTTCCTTCACATTTTAAGGTCGTTTTGGAACGGGTATTTGTGTCAAACGGTTGAGGTCAGCAGGCGCGCACGAGCCCCATCCGCCTGTGGGAACGTCACCAGCGAAACCTCCCAAAGATCGATTTCCGTGAGAAGCCGGGTGTTCCGATTGCTCTTGTTGAGAGGGCGACGGGCCTTGCGCGCCTGAAAGCCAATGGAAAGCCCGCTCAAGGCTCCGGCTTTCATCAGGGCGGCGGCCTCCCGGCCAAGGGCGGTGTCCATCACCAGGCGGCCCACAACGCGAAGGCCCCGACGATCTTCATAAATCTGCTCCCACCGGCCAATCGGACGGGATTGATCATGTTGCCACAACATCGCGATGCGGCTGATAGATCTCCCTGTCAGGCTCTTGCGAAAGGCACCGGGCACCACGCGATCTCCAGCACCATCTTCCACATTGAAGAGGCTGGCGTAGCCGGAGATCAGCGGCCCGTACATGAAGCCTCCGGATCAGCACGCGGCCTGTTGGTCTGCTTTTCCAGATTACTGGCAAGCGCAAAGAGGCTGTCTGCCAGCGCGCGAAATACCAAGCGGTCGTCGGGCGTTTGATCCGTCGGTCCCGAATGCACACGCGCACGCGGTCGGTTCCAGTCAACGGACTGGATGCAATGGTCTGTCATGTGAACACCTGAAATTATAAATGGACGGCCATCAGGCTCGCCCGCATCAGCAAAATAACGTTGCGTAATTTTGCCAAATTCTTGAATCGGTTCGCGCTAGTCTTTCACACCGTGGCGCAAACGGTTCAGACGTTGATTCAACGCGGAAATCTCGGCCACGAAATCTGAAAAGCGCTGATTGGCGGTGGTGAGTTCCCGCAGCAGCAAGAGAGTCAGGGCTGAGGCGGATGCGGCCCAGAGAAACAGGGCAAGATGGGCCAGATCACCGCGATCAATCACCGAATGGGCAACATCTTCAAGCATTGCCGACACCCTCCTGCCGAGCGCCGTAGCCGACAGCGGTCCGTTTTTCGTCTTCGCTCAAAAAGCTGGCGGCATCGACCCGACGCCACAGCGCCTCACGCTCTGTCGACAACGCCTCAACCGCATCGATATCCGGCTCCAGCCGAAGGTTCTCGCCCCAGGCAGGCCCGAGCCATGTCGCCAGATTGGCCGCCATTCGTTTGACCAGCGGCAGAACGGCTCCGCGCCAGAACGCCCGATTGGCTTCCTGATAGTTGGAGTAGGTGTTGTCGCCGGGTATGGCGAGCAACATGGGCGGCACACCAAAAGCCAATGCGATTTCCCGTGCCGCCTGGTTCTTGGCTTCAATGAAGTCCATGTCCTTTGGTGTCAGACCCATTGGCTTCCAATCCAGTCCCCCTTCCAAAAGCAACGGGCGGCCAGCATTGCGCGCCCCTTGATAGCCGCTTTCCAGTTCTTCCTTCAGGCGGTCAAACTGGTCAGACGTGAGGTTCACCGCATCCCCAGCCCCATAAACCAAAGCGCCGGACGGGCGCGCCGCGTTGTCCAAAAGCGCCTTGTTCCAGCTGGCCGCTGCATTATGAATATCAAGGCTCATCTGTGCGGCCTCAACGGGGGCAAAGCCGTAGTGATCATTCAGCGGATGAAACATCTTGATGTGGCGAATGGGAGCAACGCCGCCATCGGCATCGGCTGGCAAGCGCAGGGTTTTGCTCGAAACCGTATAATCGAATGCTTCCGGCCATCCATACGCCCCCGGCACCACCTTCACACGGTCGGGCCGGAGCGCATAGAGTTCACGCGGCTCCGCTCCCACGGTGTCCGGGTCAACGCTCACCTGCTCCAGATAAGCATTGCCTGACGTTAGAAGATATCCATAGACCGCTTCCAGAAAATCGGGGCCAGTCTCTTGGGCATTTGGTCTTGCCAAAAGGGAGAGTAGCGGGTGGGTTACCAGCTCTTCCTCACCTTCATAAAGCAGGAGTGGCACGCTGGCGGCAGCTTCTGCGACCAAGCGCACCGCCCGATACACAATCGGGTTTTTCGCATAGCCCTCTCGCGCAAGAGCCGCATAGTTGCGCGGGCTCCAGACCGGTTGGGACTGGCGGTGCATTGCCGTTAGCGGGGCCAATAGAGGGCTGGCGCGCGAAGCTTTCTCCTCACGCTCCACCGACTTACCTAGCGGAAGAATTGAATCAATGACTTTGGACAAGCGCATGATCATGCTCGCCTTTCAAATTCAGTTGAGAAAATGATTCAGTTTGAAAATCCGAACGCCGAAGCGCTCTAGAGCCCGCGCACGCGCGGCAGGGAACGTGGCCCCAGCATCAACTCGGTGATCGCCCAGACAAGCGCATCCAGACGATCCGGAGACCTTCCGCCGGACAGCCCGGATGTTCCGAAATCCACCATCTCGTCTTCCAGGTCCGGAAACGGGCCGACATGATGCACCTTCTCCTGATCGTAGAGCATGGCAACCGGCTCAGCACGAGAGTATTTTCCACGACTGGCTCGCACCTGTTTGACCGGGACAGACGGGTCTGCACTTGCAATGACCTCAGCCACCATTTCCCCGCCCTGATTGACTTCAGCCACCAGACAATCGGCTCCAAGACCATGCCAGAGGCCAATGGCAACAGATGCCCAGTCAGAGGGTTTGGCCTGTCGGCGGCTTCGATCGGCCAGAACATAGGCCTTACCGTCTTCCGCCAGCCCAATAGCCACAATCCCGCACGCGTCTGACTTTCGCCCTGATGTTGCCGGCGGATCGATGGCTACGACAATTCGAACGAGATTCGGTGCCTGCTCCACACGGCGCGCCTCCAACCCGTCGCGGCTCCACAGGGCGTCTGGCCGCTCGTCAATCAACTCGCCATCCAGCTCCTGCCGCCCCAGCCGGGTTCCGGCATAGCGAGCGACCACCGTTTCCAGAAAGGTCGGGGCCAAATTGTAGGCATTTGCCCGTGTGGGTGCATGAGTCACCACTGTTGTTTTCAAGCCCATCAGCTTTTTGAGGATGGGCACAGGCCGCGGCGTGGTGGTGATCAATTGCCGTGGCTGTTCGCCGAGGCGCAGACCGAATTGCAGCATGTCATAAGTTTCCTCTGCATAACGCCACTTGGCAAGCTCATCGCACCAGGCCAGATCAAATTGCGGTCCACGCAAGGCCTCCGGGTCTTCAGAGGAAAACACTTGCGCAACCGAGCCGTTGGGCCATTCCAGCCGTCGCCGCGACGGGCTCCACTCGGGCCGTTCGCGCTTGGGATGAATTGCCAGCAGTCCCGAGGCGCCCTCAATCATAACGGCCCGAACATCGGAGTAGGTTTCGCCGACCAGGGCTATCCGTCCGGCAGGAGGCGAACCCGTCCAGCTGTGTCCTTGCGCCTGCGCCCTGATCCATTCAGCGCCTGCTCGCGTTTTTCCCGCCCCGCGTCCGCCCAACATGAGCCATGCGCTCCAGCTGCCGGTTGGCGGCAGTTGATGGTCGTGAGCAAAAAGCGGCCAATCGGACAAGAGGAAGCGGGTATCTTCAAGGCTCAGTCCTTCAAGCGCTTTTTCGACCTTCCCCGTCTGAGCACAGGTGATGAAGGCGTGCCGCAAGCGCGTGGCGGATGTCGTCCGGATTTGCGTCATCCTCACCCTCCTCCACATCCGTGTGTTTTTGTGACTTTTGCAAGGCCGACAGGAGATCGAGCGTGCGCGCCAACCCGGCCAGCAATTTCACCGCCTTGTCGAGGTCGCCAAGATCGGCCTCCGCCACCCCAAGACTTTCAAGTCTTTGCTCGATACGGTCCATTTGCCGGGCGCACGTGCCATAGAGCCGGGTAATCAGACTGTCCGGTCCACACTGGTCGGGCGGACCTGATCCGGAGAAAACCTTCGATTGTGGTTCAAGGGCCGGGTCGGAGGATTTGCCGCCTCCTTTTCGCTTTTTCTGCTTTCGCCACTGTGCCCGTTCTGCACTCATCTCTCTGGACACACCGAGGTTAGACTCAACCGCGGTGTTTTTTTGCTCCAAACCCTCGTTACAAAATATACTCATAATTACCAATCATATTATTTAATATAAATATTTATAGCGAACGAATATTTACGTATTATATCTAATGTTATTTTATTTTCTCGTGTTTACCAAATTAGTTTTACCATTTTTTACTATCATATCCCTACGTTATTTTCATCAACGACATCAGACGAATCTTACTCGCGAGAAAATAATGGAAAAAACCCTTGTCGAGATGCTGCAATTCAGCAGCCTGGAAATTGCCGACCGGCTGAAACTCCTGAACCTATCGGCAGAGGAACTGAGCCTTCTCACCGAGTATCGGCCCATGATCGAAGCATGCGCCGAAACGATCGTTGAAGAATTCTACGAAGCGCAAACAGGGCATACAGAAGTCGCCTCCATCATTGGCGACGCGGAAACAATGCGCCGTCTTCGAAATGCCTTAAGACGCTATGTTGTTGAACTGTTCTGCGGCGAATACGACCATGAGTACGTCAATAACCGCTTGCGTATTGGTCTGGTTCACAAGCGCATTGGCGTGGAACCCAAGTTTTATCTTGCGGGCACGCTGACGCTCAAATCCTTGATCACTGAAGTTCTCGAAAGCCATGAAACGGACGAGGAGAAGCTTCGGGAAGTTGAAACTGCACTCGAAAAGCTCCTCCAGTTCGATACCACTTTGATCTTTGACACCTACATCCACACGGTTGTCACCGAGGTGGAAAATGCAAAGCAGCGGGCCATCACCTACGCCAATGAACTGGAGGAAAAGAACCGCCAGCTCAACACCTATGCCCACCGCGACCCCCTTACCGATGTTCTGAACACCAGTGGCATGCAGACCGTTTTGCGGAGAGAGGTGTCGATGGCGCAGCGCCGCGAGTCCCTGCTCTCGGTCATCTACATCGACATCGACGACTTCAAACAGATCAACGACAAACACGGCCATGCGAAAGGCGATGAGGTTCTCGTTGGCCTTGCAAGAAGCATCTCTGATAATGTCCGCGAGGTCGACTTTGTGTGCCGTGTCAGCGGTGATGAATTTTGCGTCATTCTCCCCGATTGCGATGAGGATGGAGCCACCACGACGGCCGAAAGAATTCACGAAGCGTTCGAAATGGAACTCCCGGAATGCTCCTTCAGCTTCGGCATTTCCGTGAGCAGCCAGTATGAATATTTCGACGAGAACCGTCTGGTTCGGGATGCGGATGAACGCATGTACGAAGACAAACTGAACAAAAAGAACGGCAAGAAACCTATTCAGCAATTTGCAGCAGGTTAGCGACGCGACTCGCGGTGCTCGCCGCTATTGCACGAGCACCAACCGCTTTCCCGTCTCTGCAAAATTCGGGCATAAAAAAGCGACTGAACGTGTCGTCAGTCGCAATTTCTTGATCATGTCTAAACCCTAACAGAAGAGCGTCACGCTGTCAAGAAAATTTTCCTTTCATTGAGACTTTATACTCCGTTCGCCGCATCCAAATGGCGAAAGGACGGTATTTCAGAGCTACGTGTCGGTCCTGAAACCTGTTGCACCCTGCCATTTGGGAGAATGGTGATCACCCATTCGTCCACAAAGCCAAAAATCTGAGGGTGAGCATTATGAGCAAGAAGGTTCTTATGGTCGGCTGGCATCCGACAGCTGTTGATTATTCGAAATGGCCGGGCCTGACGCCGGAAAAGCTGGAAGGTGCTCTGAACGCCGACAAGAATAAGCTGTCTGACCTTGGGCATGACGTGACCCTTGCCTTCCTGCACAGCGCTGAGAGCGCCGCGAGCGATGTGCAGAGCATTCTGGAAGCACACAGCTTTGACATCGTCATGATCGGGGCGGGCGTTCGCCGCGATGATGATCATTTTCTGGTCTTTGAAAAACTCGTCAATGTGGTGCACGAATTCGCGCCAAAGTCCCGGATTGCCTTCAATACTGGCCCAACAGATTCAGATGCAGCCATCGAACGCTGGGCCTAGATGTCCGTCATGAAGTGCGCGGCGACCGATCTTTCATGAGGGCGGTCGCGGTGCTCGAACAAGTAAATCCCCTGCCAGGTTCCCAGCACCATCTGCCCGTTTTCGACAGGGATTGAGAGCGAGACCGGCAGAACCGATGCCTTGATGTGGGCCGGCATGTCATCCGGCCCTTCATAGGTGTGGGTCAGGTAACTCATCGACGGATGATCAGTGGAGGGAACCAACCGCTGGAAGAATGCCCTCAGATCCGTTTGCACCTCAGGGTCGGCGTTTTCCTGAATGAGGAGCGAACAGGACGTGTGCCGTACAAACAAGGTCAGCAGACCATCCCGGCGGCCCTGATCTCGCAACCAACTTCTGACACGGTCAGTAAACTCATATAGTCCCTGCCCGCTGGTTTGTATTTCAAAACGATGATGCATTAATCGCCCTCCACACCTTGCAATTGCCACAGAACTTGGCCACGTGAAAGACGTTGTGAACAAACGAGTTTTTGCAAATGTCTTCACTTGGTGCCGAGAAGCGACGTCCGAAGGTTCTGATTGCATCGCTCGGCACACGCGGCGATGTGCAACCCTATGCCAGCCTTGCTTTGGAATTTACACGTCTTGGTGCAAATGTCGTCGTGGCAACGGGCGAAGGCTTTGAAGACATGATCGTCAGCGCAGGCGCACGCTATTGCCCATTGCCTATCGATTATCAGCAGCTTCTCGCCGCGCCTGACATTCAAGAAGCACTCTACACATTCAAGGGGAAACTCAAGGCTGCGAAAAAGACAAAGCGCCTGCAGAAAGACGTGGCGCACGTCCTGTATAAGCAAACAGTTTCAGAACAACCCGACCTGATCCTCTACAATTTCAAGGCATCAACCATCGTTTATGGGGCGCGGAAACTCAACGTCCCCGCCCTTCCCACCTGTCTGCAGCCCACCCTGACAGCAACATCACGCTATCCGATTTCAGTTCTCGATCTGCCAAGCCTTGGCACGATAGGCAATTGTGCAAGTTGGTGGGTGTTCGAAACAATGTTTCGCCTCGGGATAAAGCCGCTCGTTGGCTCAATGAAAGCCCTGACAGGAGACATGGTGACGAGCGGCGATGATCTCATGATCGGCCATGACCCGCATGGCCGACCACCTCTCGCCTTGCAAGGGTTCTCATCTGCACTGGTGCCAACACCTGATGATTGGCCGGATCACGCGCTTTCCTGCGGTTACTGGTTCACCGAACCCGATCAAGACTACGTCCCACCGGACAAGCTGAAGACCTTTCTGGATGACGGCGCTCCGCCGATCTATATCGGCTTTGGATCCATGCCGAGCCAAGACCCGAAACGCCTGACTGAGACGATCCTGCAAAGTCTGGAACGTGTGAACTGTCGAGCCATTTTGGCAACGGGTTGGGGCGGCTTAACGGCCAAACATCTCCCAGACAGCCTTCGCGCCCGTGTTTATGTCATGGAGAAAGCACCGCATTCCTGGCTGTTTCCAAAATGTGCGGCGGTGGTTCATCACGGCGGGGCAGGAACGACCCACGAAGCCTTGCGATGGGGCAAACCGTCCCTGATTATCCCTGTTTTTGGGGATCAACCGTTTTGGGGCAAGCGCGTGGCGGCCTTTGGCGCAGGCCCAGCCCCTATCAAGCCAAAGCACTTGACAGCGGAAACGTTGGCAACCGCCCTCACCCAACTCACGCAAGCAGCCTATCAGCGCAAGGCCGAAGAGATCTCCGGGAAAATGACAGAAGAACTTGGTGCACGTGGCACCGCTCAGCTCCTGTGGGACCGGTATCTAAGTCAAATGGCGGCAGCTACTTAACCGTTCGACCGAATTGCACCGTAGTAAGATCTTACGCCGCACTTAAGCTACCTAACGTAATTTTTACCATTGCTATAAAACTAGATTTAATGTTTTGCAGATACATATCCAAAACAGGTACAATACGTTCATACGACAGCGATATTTCACGGATTTTTTATATAAAATGCAAACGATTGGCTACATTATTACATTGTTATTCCGAGCTACTTTTGGCTTTACTCTATCATGCTATGTATCGAGCTTAATCGTTGCGATTGCCATTCAAATACATAAAGAAGGCATGCCTACTGCGGAGCTGCCAGCATTTGCGATGATATATATGCTTTTTGTTGGCTTTTTTTCTATTATCCCAAGCGCCTTAGTGATACTCGCGTCAGAAGTATGCTCTTATCGGAACCTGAGTTTCTATTTAGTTTCCGGCGGTGTGGTCGCATTTCTATCTTTGTCTTTCCTCGTCACAAATTTCAGTAGTTCTACGACAAACATTACTTTGGGTTCCCTGATCGCGACACTTATTCTAATTGTGGCCGGGGTTGCTGGCGGTTTTACATACTGGTTGGTTTCTGGCCAATTTGCCGGACGCGCCCGCTAATGTGTCACAGATTGCTTGCGAGAGTAGTCAATCTGTATCGCTCAACCCGCTATCGGTGACCTCCACTCGAAAGCAAAAAAAGCCTTTCATTTCCCTTACCCGCCTGACACATCTAGGGAAAGTCATTTGAGGAGAGGACAATAGCGGATGCCCCCTGCCCGCCATTTTGCATTCTATCTTTGTTTAGCCCTGACGGTTCTTTCGATTGCGTTCGGGTTTCTGGTCTCACCCTGGTTTTTAGTTGTCACGCTGGTTTTCGGGGTCCTGTCCGCGATTGGGATTGATGACCTGTTGCAGCAGCGCCACGCTGTGCTGCGCAACTATCCGGTTGTTGGCCATTTCCGTTATCTGTTTGAATCCATTCGCCCGGAAATGCGGCAGTATTTCTTTGAGAGCAATCAGGATGGGCGGCCGTTCTCGCGCGAAAAGCGTTCTCTGGTCTATGACCGGGCCAAGAACATTGAGGGCAACACCCCCTTTGGCACCGAGTATGATGTTTATGGGCAAGACTATGCATGGGTGAACCATTCCATGGTGCCCAACAAGCCTGACCATGGGGATTTGCGTGTCACGATCGGCGGGCCGGACTGCAAGCAGCCCTACTCTGCCTCGCTGTTCAATATCTCCGCCATGAGCTTTGGCTCGCTTAGCGCAAATGCCATTTTGGCACTCAACACCGGTGCAAAGCGCGGCGGGTTTGCCCATGACACCGGTGAAGGCAGTGTGTCGCGTTACCACAAGCAAGGCGGTGGCGATCTCATCTGGGAGCTGGGAAGCGGCTATTTCGGCTGCCGGGCGGACAATGGCGGGTTTGACCCTGAAAAATTCGAGATTCAAGCCCAAGACCCGCAGATCAAGATGATCGAGGTGAAACTCAGCCAGGGAGCTAAACCCGGTCATGGCGGAGTTCTGTCTGGCCCGAAAGTGACACCGGAAATTGCCGAGGCGCGCGGCATTCCCGTTGGCAAAGAGTGTGTGTCTCCCGCCTCCCATTCTGCCTTTTCGACACCAATTGAACTGCTTGAATTTCTTCAGCAGCTGCGCACGCTCTCGGGCGGAAAGCCTGTTGGCTTCAAATTCTGCCTGGGTCACAAGTGGGAGTTTATGGCCATCGTCAAGGCGATGCTGAAGACCGGGATCACGCCGGACTTTATCGTTGTTGACGGCGCTGAAGGTGGCACGGGCGCGGCACCTGTGGAGTTCACCAACCGCCTTGGAACCCCGCTGCGGCAGGGCCTCGCCTTTGTGCACAACACGTTGGTGGGTGCAGGCCTGAGGGATGACATCAAGGTCGGGGCTGGCGGCAAACTCATTTCGGCTTTTGATATTGCAGGTGCCTTGTGCCTTGGCGCGGACTGGATCAACTCAGCGCGCGGCTTCATGTTTGCGGTCGGCTGCATCCAGTCCCAAAGCTGCCACACCAACAAGTGCCCCACCGGCGTTGCCACACAAGACCCAGAGCGACAAAAAGCGTTGGTCGTGCCGGACAAGGCGGAACGGGTCTACAATTTCCACCGCAACACCCTGAAAGCGCTTGCAGACTTTACAGCAGCCTCGAGCCTGTCCCATCCATCCGAGTTCCGTCCCGAGCACATCTTCATTCATGAAGGCCAACGGGAAATCCTGCCCGCCAGCGCCGCCATGACGTGGCTAAAACCCGGAGCGTTGCTTCAAGAGGGCCACGCCATCTTCGGCTATTCCCTTTACTGGAACATCGCCACCCCAGACAGCTTCGCTCCAACAGGTTCAGTGACCGAAGCAAAAATGATTTCTGCTTAAGAAGCAAAAGTCCCAGCGACACCAATGCCGCCGGGACTTTAAACCCTAAATATTTGACCACACTTAGCTGTGCCGGGATTGGCCTTCTGAATCTTCGGATGCAATCTGGATGGGCTCTACATCGTTTTCCAGACTGCTCGACTCCTCTGGTTGCTCTGAATTTTCAGGCTCATTTTCGGACACAGCTTTTGGAACTTTGATCGGCGTCTGATCGAGACTACCGGTCAAGCCATTGAGGTCAGTTCCATCCAGTCCCACTTCCTTCATCATAGCATCAAGCAGTGGTGCTTGGCTCCTATACTTCAGGGCAGATGAGACCAGCTGATCGGCGAGATTGCCAGAGCCGTTTCCGCCGCCACTGGCTGCCGCGTTGCCATTTGCCGTGGAAGCGCCACCGGTCATGCCATCGACCTGAATGATCTTGATGCCATCAATCTGCTCAAGCGGCTTAACGCTTTGGGCAATAATTTCAGGTAATTGCTCCAGAAGTTTGACCCGAACCTGCATAGCGATTTGGTCCGGTGACAGCAAGTTCGCTGCTTCGTTCAAATCGCGCTGACCACGAGCTTCCACCTCATAGAGTGCCTGCTTGGCTTCCGCCTGAAGTTTTTCGGCATCAGCTGCACCTTGCGCTTCGATCCGGCGTTTGCCTGCTTCCGCTTCTGCTGAAATCCGAACCGCATCGGCCTGGTCAGCCGCTGCAGCTTTTTGGGCTTCGGCACCAACAGTGATGGCAACCGCGTCCATTTCCGCTGCCTTGCGCGCTTCAATCAACTCGATCTGTTTGTCACGCTCTGCAATTTCTGTCTGACGAGCTGTTGCAACCTGCTCTGCCGCCCTTGCTGCAATCGCCCGGGCCTCGTCGGCTTGAGCCTCTGCTTCCGATTTTTCGCGAGACTTTGCAGCGACGGCAATGTCACGATCCTGCTCGGCTAACTCAATCAGTTTTTGCTTTTCTACGCTGGCAGCTTCAACGGCACGCTCCTTTGAAATCTCACGTTCGCGAACCTGCTGATCCATGGCAATCTGACGTTCCGTGACTGCCTGATCAGACTCAATGCCAGTCTGACGGACCTTTTGTTGAGCCTGAATTTTGGCTTCTTCAGCCTCCCGCTCACGTTCTGCCTGCTGCTGGGCGATTTGCGCAACCTGCTCGGCACGGCGCACCTCGACCTCACGCTGCTGCTCGAGCTGGGCAAACTGCTGATCACGTGTGATCTGTAGCCGTTCTTGCTCCGCTTCGAGGTTTTTCCGATCAATCAGGACCTGCGTTTCCTGCTCGATATCGTTGCGCTTTTTCCGGCGCTCCTCGATTTCCTGTGTCAACTTGGTCAAGCCCTCGGCATCGAAGGCGTTTTCGGGATTAAAGAACTCGCGATTGGTTTGATCAAGTCCTGTCAAGGAAACCGATTCCAGCTCCAAACCGTTTTTCAGAATGTCTTCGGAAACGGCCGCTTGCACCTTCTGAACAAAATTCACGCGTTGCTCATGCAGTTCTTCCATTGCCATCTCAGCGGCGACCGCCCGCAGAGCATCAACGAACTTACCTTCCACCAATTCACGAAGCGCCTCAGGCTTCATCGTCCGTTGACCCAGGGTTTGGGCAGCGTTTGCAATGGATTCCTTAGTCGGTTGGACCCGAACATAAAATTCGGCCAAGACATCCACGCGCATTCGGTCACGAGTGATCAGCGCTTGCTCGTTCGATCGACGAACTTCAAGGCGAAGTGTGTTCATGTTTACGGGTATGACTTCATGCAGCACTGGAAGAACCAGAGTACCGCCATTCATGACCACAACTTGTCCGCCAAAACCGGTCCGAACAAAGGAAACTTCCTTCGAAGACCGTTTGTAAAGACGTGAAAAAATCAGACCAGTGGCAAGCAACGCGATAAATGCGACACCAACAGTCACTATGAGCGAAACAACTCCGTCCATAATACCTCCAAGAGTTAAAATCTAAGTTTTTGCAGCGCGCTGTTAGCCCGCCGTATCAGCCAAGGTTGGATTGTCATTTCGGATGGCTGTAAATCGGGTACCGACCATCCGTACAAGAATGACTTCTTCACCGCGCCTCAGGGTTTCACCGTCTACATCGGGCTCCACCAAGACATAGTGAGACTGTCCGTGCACATCTTTCAAACGTGCTTGCGCCGGGTTTCCAGTACTCGCATCAGCTTGGACCATAAGTGCAAGCCGCCCAACAAATGTGTCTCTGGAAACGGCATCCGTTTCGACTTTCGGCATGACCCTTGACAAGCCTAAACCGCAAAACCGGGTTGTTGGAAACGCTGCCAGGAGAGCGATCAGCGCTGCTACGCTTCCCGGCAACATCCAGCCTGTCACGCCGCTTACAACGGACTGCAATATCAGCCCTTCAAGACCGAAAGCGGTTAGGAAAACAACCAACAGAATGAGCGCTGGCACTCTTCCGAAACAGAGCCACCCAAGGATCTGTGTGAATATGCCCTGCCCGGCCGCATTTACGCCGTCGGCACCACCGGAAACTTCCAAGCCGCTGGGACTGGAAATGGAACCCGCTGCATCAAGTGAAGCTTCCATCTCTATATCCGGCACGTCCACGTCAGGGATATCGACGTCTGGCAATAGACTGTCGACCATGTTTGACAGCCCAAGCCCGAGCAAGGTGCCCACACCTTCTGCCACCGCGATGGCCATCATAAGTCCGAGCGCAAACGCAAACGGCGCATTTTGATCAGCGAACAGAAACTCAAACATCGGCGTCAGTCTTTGGCCGCAGCCTTAACAGCTGCAAGTCGCTCTGCGATCCTGTTTTTCCGCGCCATCTGCTCCAGCTCGGCCAGTTTAGCAGAAGAAGACAGATCTCCCGAACTCCCACTTCCAATGCCCGTGGTGCTTTTCATCACACGATCAAAGGCCTCTTCAGCCTTTCGGGTTCGATTTTCTACGGTGCCATTCGCTGCTGCGGCACCTTGTTCGGCGGCATCGGAAGAAGACTGCTTACGACTGTCCTGATAAGCCTTGAGCTCTTCTTCCATTTCACGTTTACGGGCGTGAAGTGCCTCAACATAGCCTTCCAGCTCCTGCTCTTCCCGAGCCGCGTCAGCTACAGCGGCCTCTAGCACGGGAACCTGTACTTCGAGGTCGAGCTGACGGGCGATTGCAGCTTCTGCGAGATCATCACGCCCTTCAGACACAGCAAGGGCAATCTTGCCTTTCAGATCCTCATGCTTGGAGGTCGCCTCTGCCAAACGCGTGCTGGCCAAGTGCTTGTTTGCGATAAGGGCGGAGAGCTCATTGCGCACCTGGTCAACAGCAGCATCAACCTCACGAATGGCTTCTGTCATGACCGTTTCAGGTGTCGCGTTCTCGATGGAATCTACCAATGAATTGACACCACCCGACACAAGGCGCTTAACCCGGGATACCAAATTTTCTGCCATCTTATTTCCCCTTATCGGACAACGTTTTTTGCGAAATCTCATAGAGCTTGAGAATTTCCAGAACCGGCTTCAGACGATCCCGTATAAGTGTTGGATCATAGGTTCGACCCTGACTGGTTAGCCCAAGATCAAACACTTCCTCAATGAGCGAAAACATCTCCTCAGCCAGTCGGGCTTCAAACTCCCTTAGACCGGCACCGCCCTCTACCTGCCCCGGCACTCCGGCCATCAACTCCGCCAGAATTTCCGGCAAACGCTCATACAATTTCATCACAAAATCGGAGCGTACGTTTTCACTCCTCTGTAATTTTCGCAAGGCTCTTTCGCTGGGCCGAAGCATCTCACGGACCAAATCCTGAGAGTCTTCCACATCCTCGGTCCCTTCATGCCGTTTTCGAGCATCTGAAAGGATTGATCGAAGCTTCTCGCTCGGCGTTATCGCTCCGGGCGCTTCGAATCGGGCCAAGAACTCAACATCGCCTTCACTGAGACGGACACTTATCGGAACACTTTTGGGCATGACCGTACTGCGATTTCGTTTCTCTCGTTTTCATATGTATACATTTGTTTACATTTTCAAGTCCTGCACACACATTCAAAAATGTCTTCCTGAACGTTCAGCCATGCGCGGAGAAACTCCCGCACTGGTTCTGAAGCGTTTTTTCTTTTTTATTCTTCGGGTATCGACGACTAAACTTCCCTAAATTCACTCCAAGAAGCGGATCGCAAATTGAGCAGCTACAACCCGAAAGGGAATGCGCGGGATCGGGCGTTTGAGGCGGTGTCGTTTGTTGAGGCAGAGCCGCCGGAGCGTTTGCGCAGTGTGGTGCATCGATTTCTGGAATTGAAAACCACAGACACGCTTGATCGTGACTATCGCTTTCACGCCCTGCCCGACGCCTGCACCTATATCGTGCTCGACCAACAGACCCCGAATATCGCAGGGGTGACACGGCTCAAGGCTTCGTCCGAAGAGCTCAATCTTGGCCGGTCCTTTCACTTCATCAACATCCGGTTTCTGCCCGGTGTCTGGCAAGCGGACCGCCTCCCTGTCGGCTACGGATTGATTCACACGCCCTATGAGGGGTCCCTGCCCCTTCTGCAACTCAATGCAAAGGTCAGCCAAACTGCCTTTGCTGAGTGCCAAGTGATATTGGCAGAGTTGGTGGACGATCTGGTCGCCAGCGAGACCGTGCGCCCAAACCCGGTAACCGAACAAATCTTCAAGTCTCTGGAGGATATTCACTCGGTTGCCGATATGGCAGAGGCTGCCAGCCTGTCCCCGCGCCAGCTTCAGCGCGTCCTGAAAGCGACAACCGGCTTTACACCTCATGACTTTCTGAAGGTCTTGCGCCTGCAGCAATCCCTGAAAGGCGAGCCTTCGCTGTCTTATGCAGACCAATCGCACTTTATTCATTCGTTCAAGAAAGCAACCGGCTATACACCGACGCGCTATTCTCAAAAGTTCGATGTCTGAAATCTACAATACCGATCCCGGCACGCCTGATAGGCACTCACTCAGAAAGACACATAAAGGAGTGAGACATGACCAAAATGAACGCCATCGGCTGGTTTGACATTTTTGTTGAGGATTTGGACCGCGCAACTGCCTTTTACGAGCGCGTGTTTGCAACAAAGCTGGAGCGAATTGGTGACCCAACCGGCGAAAGCCAGATGATGAGCTTTCCAGCCGACATGAGCGCTTATGGTGCCGGTGGTGCGCTTTCCAAAACACCCCATGGGCGTCCAGGCGCAGGTGGCACGATCATCTATTTCAATTCGGAAGATTGCGGCGTTGAAGAAGCCCGGGTTGCTGGAGCTGGCGGCAGTGTGTTGCGGCCGAAATTCTCCATCGGAGACTATGGCTGGGTGTCTCTGTGTCAGGACACGGAAGGAAACATCTTCGGGATCAGCTCAATGAAATAGGCCGTTCGCAGATATGGAACTTGACGGGGCCGGAGCATATCTCCGGCCATCCTGTCAAAAGGTCAGGACTTGCGCCCAAGGCTTGCTGCACGCTCCAGCATTTTGGCACGGGCGTCATCTGTTGATCCCATTATTGGTGAAAACCAGTGATATCCGGTCATTTTCAGGCCGCAGAAATCTAGGATTTGATGCTTTGTCTGTTTGCGGATGCCCGAGCCGTAGATAAAGCGGAAATACCAACCGGGCGTGTCAGCAGTAACCAGAACCTCAGAGGTTCTTCCCTGCATCAGCTTGTCCGGAAACGCTTTTCCCTTGATGTATTTGAATGTCTTGCCGGGCAAAAACACCCGATCAATCAAGCCCTTTAGTTTTGCCGGCATACCGCCCCACCAGAGCGGGTGTGCAAGGACCAGATGATCGCACCATTCAAGGTCAGCAAAGAAGGCTTCGAGATCCGGCTCCCACGGCTTCGTGTCGCGGAAACTTGAGGTTCCGAGATCTGTGTCAAACGCGAGCGACGACAAAGCAATGCGGCGGACTTCATTGCCCTGCCCTTTTGCTGCTTCGGCATAGCTTTCTGCCAGCGCACCGCAAAAGCTGTCCTTTGCCGGATGCCCATCCAGCACCAGTATTTTTCGTGACATGAAAACGCTCCAAACTTTGGAATATCAATTATTGACCACGGTCAATTTTTGACTCATCTATTGTTTGTGGTCAAGTATTATTTTGACCACGGTCAATTTTTGGAGCTCTTATGTCGGCAATGTCCGATCCGGAAAAGACACCCCAGCGCAAGCCGCAGGCGCGCACCCTTCTCACGCGGTCTCGCATTCTTGAGACCACGCAGAAACTTGCCTCGGAAAGGCAGCTGGAAGATATCACGGCGGAGGAAATTGCGGCCGCAGCTGGTGTCGCCAAAGGCACGGTTTTTGCCCATTTCGGGGATATGGACGGGCTTTATTCCTATGTGCTTCTGGACCGTTTGACAGCCCTGCGCCTTGAGACCGACAAGGATGACATGTTCGCGGCCGCTTGTGCCTCAGATCCACTTTCGGTTTTGGCATCGCGCATGATGAAACTGGTTGAAGTAATCACCCACACACCAGTGATGCTGCGCATTTTCATGGAGAATATCGGCGCCACCAAAGGCAACTGCGCCCCAGAGTTTGTCGAGCAACTGGATGTGCTCGACAGGCATCTGGTGACCTTTTTGGAAAAGTGGCAATCCTCGCCAGATCTGTCTCCCCCTCTCAGACGGGACCGGGATCCGCAAGAAATGGTCGACGGGTTGATTGCATTCATGTGCCACGGCGCGATTTTGTGGCAATCTCACCAAATAGAAGACATGCATACAATTGAAGAACGACTGCGGCGTCATGCCGAGGCTTTCCTCGTTGCTGCACCCTCCCCATAAAAGACTTAACAAACCTTAAACAATTCACATTCAATTTGACTTACTTACCACCTAAAACAGATAAGCTGACGACGATACAACTTACAGTATCGACTCCCTGTAAAGCCTGTGAAATCATGGGACAGCCTGACGAAGAATGATCAGGTTACGCCAACAAAAACACAGATTTGGCCCCATCAAGGAATCGAACCATGCTCTTTACAGCTTATGTCGCCGTGTGCTTGTCCACAGTCGCCGTGCCTGAATGCAACAAGGAAACGGCCCTCAACTGGATGGTTGCCCCCGGCCAACACCAGCTCGCTTTTTGCATGATCAATGGTCAACGCTATGCCGCGTCATCGGGCATGGTCCATGACGGCGAGTATTTGAAAATCTTCTGCAAGGCCAACGACCAGTTCCGTATTACTGGTTAGGTTCTATATCCTCGCCCGGCCAGAAAACCACATGGTGCTCGTAATCCTCGAGTGCCATTCCGTCTTCTGAGACTGTTCGGTTTTTGACCGAAACTCCTGCCTGATGGACAGTGTCCGGATCGCCTGATAGGAGCGGATGCCACCAGTAAAGGTCTCGCCCTTCCTGCACCAGCCGATAGGCGCAGGTTGGCGGCAACCAGCTCAAGGTGCGAACTTCCGACGGGGTCAGCTGGATACAATCCGGCACGGTCGCTGCGCGGTTTTCATAATCCTTGCAGCGGCAACTTTCGCCATCGAGCAACGTGCATCGCACGTCCGTCCAGACGATCTGGCCCGTATCCCAGTCTTCCAGCTTGTTCAAACAGCATCTGGCGCATCCGTCGCACAGAGATTCCCATTGCGCTTGGGACATGTCGTCTAAGGATGTTGTCTTCCAGAAGGGTTCGCCGCTTTGCGGCGGTGTGGCATTGGGCACGGGATCACGAACCTTTCAGAGGATTTTGAAGATGTCACTTGCCATGACATTTCATCTCGTCTTGCCGCCTATCATGCTCGGAACCACCTGACAATCGGCAGCTTTTTCAGCGAACACCCTCCGAAATCTTTAAAGTCATGCAGCACAACCGGTGATTTCTGCCGATTGGTCAAATTTTCCGATAGGTTCCGGTTCTCTTTTGGCGCGCCAGCCGCTATTTTGATTGCAACCCTGACGATCCTTGAAAAGGTCTGCTCGCAACGTGACCCAGGACACACCTGACGGCGAAAAACAATCGGCAGTTTCGCAGGTTCGCCCGAAGCGGAAATTCCGCCACTACCTGCTGGCGTTTGACGCTTGGGTCGACACCGCGCTTTGGACCATCGGCACAGGGATCAAGCGGCTTTGGGACGGCTACGACACGTTCTTGCGCAGGTTCAGAGCGCGCGGGTTCTGGCGCTGGATGGCGGAACTTTCTTCTGATGGCCTGACCTACGGCCTTGCCGGTCTAATCGTCGTTCTTGCCTTCGCGCAGCCGGCCTTTGAGGCCACCCGAACAGCAGACTGGAAGACAACTGACGAATTTGCGGTGACATTTCTCGACCGGTTCGGCAATGAAATCGGCAAGCGCGGAATTGTCTTGAACGACAGTGTGCCGCTGAATGAAATTCCGGATTCTCTGATCAAGGCAACGCTTGCCACAGAGGATCGGCGCTTTTTCTATCATTTCGGCATCGACTTCATGGGCACGTTCCGCGCCATGGTGGAAAACGCGCGCGCGGGCGGCGTCGTGCAAGGTGGCTCGTCGCTCACCCAGCAGTTGGCCAAGAACCTCTTTTTGACGAATGAGCGCACTTTGGGCAGGAAAATCAAGGAAGCCTATCTTGCGCTCTGGCTGGAAGCCAATCTCACCAAGCAGGAAATCCTGAAGCTTTATCTCGACCGGGCTTATATGGGCGGCGGTGTGTTTGGCGTCACAGCTGCGGCCGAGTTTTACTTCAACAAAAACATCCGTGAGCTGTCTCTTGCGGAAAGTGCGATGCTGGCCGGGCTCTACAAGGCTCCCACCAAATACGCGCCGCATGTGAACCTGCCAGCAGCGCGTGCCCGCGCCAATGAAGTTCTGACCAACATGGTTCAGGCCGGACTGTTGACGGAAGGCCAGGTGATCGGCGCTCGGCGCAATCCGGCCATTGCCGTTGATCGCTCGCAAGAACGCTTACCGGAATATTATCTCGACTGGGCGCTGGAAGAAGTGAAGAAGCTGGCCAGAGAAACGCCAACGCTTGCCAATGACCGCATTCTGACCGTGCGCACCACCTTTGATCCGGCGCTGCAAAAACAGGCAGACTTTGCCGTGGAAACAACCTTGCGCGACAATGGCAAGGCTCGAGACGTCAGCGAAGCCGCGCTGGTTGCGATGGTTCCGGACGGCGCTGTCGTGGCCATGGTCGGCGGCTCGTCCTACGGCAACAGCCAGTTTAACCGAGCAACGAATGCCCTTCGCCAGCCCGGCTCAACCTTCAAGCCGTTCGTCTACATGACAGCGTTCATGAACGGTTATTCCAAGGACAGCATTGTTCCTGATCGCCCGATCAGCATCGGCAACTGGTCTCCGAAAAACTACAACCGCAGCTACCGTGGACCTGTGAGCCTGAAACTGGCGCTGACAAAATCGATCAACACAATTCCGGTGCGGCTGTCACAGGCCATCGGGCGCGACAAGATCCTCGAGACCTCTTACAAGATGGGGATCACCCACGAGCTTCAAAATTCTGTATCGCTGCCCATTGGCTCTTCTGAGGTCACTGTCATTGATATGGCCGCCTCTTACGCCACTTTTGCAAATGGCGGGATGCGGGCTGAGCCCTATGCCATTGTGGAAGTGAAGAACAGCAACGGCGACACTCTCTACCGGCGCGATGAAAGTGCCCCCCTTGCGCAGCGCGTCTTGCCTGCCGACAAGGTGGAGGAAATGAACGACATTCTGGTGAACGTGGTGGAAGCGGGAACCGGGCGTCGTGCCCGCCTTGAAAACACGGTCGCTGCAGGCAAGACCGGCACCACCAATGCTTACCGCGATGCATGGTTCGTCGGATATACGGGGAATTTTGTGGCCGCTGTCTGGTACGGCAATGACAACTTCCTGCCGACACGCCGACTGACCGGCGGCAACCTTCCGGCGATGACCTGGCAAAAGTTCATGGCCTATGCCCATAACGGCATTGAATTGACGACCTTACCGGGCATTGACCCATCCACTTTGCGCCGTCCGCAATTGGCCAAGGCAACCCGGCAGACCGAGAGCATTCCGCAACCGCGCATCTTGAACAAGCGAGCCCTTGGCGTTCTACAAGGCATTGGCTCCAACCTGAAGGCCATTATGCCCTCCGTTGAAGCCTCCGTTCAAAACGCGGACACTGTGGCGCGCGTCGAATGAACCAGCAATGGCAACCAACCGGTGAAGAGAACCTTTACCGCTCTGATCTTCCCCGCGTTCTGCAAAGTTCGCGCCCTGCCCCCCTGCGGTCCGTTCTGACCGTTGTGATCACCCTCATAATCGGCTCTCTGATTGGAATTGTGAGCGCTTTTCTCCTGATTGAACGCGAGCGTCCGCTGTTGCCTTTGACGATTGGGCCGTGGGAGGCTTATCCGGAGGCTGGAACTTCGGAAGCCGATCCTTATTCGGTAGCAATCTATACCCGAGGTGCCTTGATTCCCCTTGCTTCCGGTGAGGGGCTGATGCTTACCGCCCATACAGATAGTGAAGGACGGCGGCTCGATCCGACCTGCACCTATTCTGTGTCCGGTCAGACACCGACGGCCCGGTTCTGGACCTTGTCGGCAACAGACGAGAATGGAAAGCTTCAGGAGACTTTGGCCGGACGCACCTTCGTTACCAGCTCCGGCTTGCTGAGACGGGAAGACGGCAGTTTCGACATCACCGCCTCTGCAAGCCCTTACCCCGGCAACTGGCTTCCCTTGCCGCGATACGCTCGCAGCTCAGACGGGATGATCCTGACCCTTCGTCTTTATGATGCGCCGGTCACCACGGGCGCGGCTCTCAGCGGTGCGACAATGCCCGAGATTTCAAGGGTGTTTTGCCAATGACCCTATCGAAAAGCATGAGCTGGACCGTTGGTATTCTGGCAACCCTCGCCATTGCAGGCATCGTTCACATTCTGGTTATTCTTTCGATCCCGAAGAACGTTACGCACAGCGCCTATGCAAAGACAGCCGATTTCGGAGCTGACTTCCAATTCAACATTTTGAGCGAAGTCCTGCCCGGTCAAGAACCGCTTCCCGCCCTTGATCCCGCCATGACGCATGCGGTTTGCCGGTTCCAGATCGAGGAAGGCCCGGTCCAGTTTACGGCCAGCCTGCCCGTGCCGTTCTGGTCCATTGGTCTTTTTGATGTGACAGGGCAGATCATCTACAGCCTGAACAATCGGACTGCCGGATCTGAAACCCTGTCCATGCTACTTCTGTCCCCTGCCCAGCTTTCAATCTTGCGGGAAAACCCGCCCGAAGACCTCGAAGACCTGATTGTCATTGAAACCGAGAAGCAGGAGGGCTTTGCCATTTTGCGCGCTTTTGTCTCCCACCCGACTGAACTGGCAGACACCAAAGCCGCCCTGCAAAATGCTGCTTGCGATTTACTAGACTAGTTATTTTTTACAATGCTTATAAATATTAAGGGTTTTTACGACCTTTCAAAGAATGTGAGGCTGGATCATAGTTTTAGTGTCGTGACTTCGCAGATACGGTCATGACCAGTCGCCTGTGAACAGTTGGAGCGCCAGGAGAACATACAAACTATAGCGGGCCGCCACCTGCATCTCCCTGTTCGATTACTGGTTCCAAACGTTCGGATTGCCACCGCAATTCAATTTCCTGCATGAGACTGATCTCCCTTACCGCCGTTTTTCAGCGAGACTGGAAAACGGCGGTTTTTACTACTGCTATTGGCAATAGTTAGGAAGCTTAGGACTATTTTTGGGTCGTCGGGCGTTCCGTGCCCCAGTTTTCATAGATGCGAGAGCGACGGACCGGTTCTGCGTTCGGCGCTGTACCGCCGACATCGCAGCCCTTTTCAGCCAAACGCACCTGCCCTTCCAACTTGCGGATGGCCGTGTTGACCTGCCACAATCGGTCACCAGTGGGGGTTTCTATTTCCAGACTGTCTAGCGCTGTCTTGTAGGCCTTGATCCGGTAGCGCAGAGCCTGCCCAACCCAGCGGATCGTAACCCGGTTTTCCCAAACCCGCGCCTTCGCTCCGTCATAAAGTTCAGAGGTTGTGAGCTTTTTGTTTTCCAGAACCCGCAGACGTTCCTGGTCGGCCTTGCGAACCCGTGTTGCAATTACGCAAAACGGTGGAACAAGTTCAGCATCACCGTTTGCGTCCGAGGCGATCCGGTCATAACGCGCATCACTGGACCGGAATTTGTCTGTCCTGAGGAACGTGTAATAGAGGTCAACCGGAACACGCCCCTCCAACTCCGGCAAGGCCCGGGTGCGTGACAGCTCCACAATCGTGCCGCCGATCCAGTCTTCCACCCAAGGCGGTCGGATCAAGGCCCAAGCACGATCGCGCAAAAGCTTTTCGTCATTGGTCATGTTGAATTTGGACACCGGGTCGCCGCGCAGTCTGGCAGCCTGTTCCCCCATCGCTGGCATGATCGTGTCATGGATCACAGAGGGTTCAGCCCGGTTAAAGTCCCCGGTGGGACGTGTGCAGCCGGTCAGAATGGCGACCGCAAGCACTGGCAAGACCATTGGCGCATATGCCCGACCAAGTCGGCGCCACAGCGGGCTGCCATTTTGATCTGCCTTGGCATTGGCATTCGGGTTTGCGCCCATGTGGCTGGTCTCCACGGATCCTCGGGATCGGCAGGTCCAGCCCGAAACGTCAATCAGCTTCAGAACGGGCTGGTTTGGCCGTCTTACTGATCGTCCCGATTCTCGCTGCCAAATCAAGTTCGTTGCGCTCGTAGCGCACACCTGGAAAGATCACAACCTCTCCTGCGGGTGCAGATGCGCTGCGTCCGACCGGTCTGGTGGTCCGGGTCAGACGGGATGTGGGTCTGGGTGCGGATGCAAAATCCAGTAAAGTACCCATCGTTCTCTCCTTTGGTTTTCCAAACCACGCTCTTTCAAAAACGGGGTCCGGTCTCAACGGGCGACGCAATACTTCGACTTCTACGAAAGATATTAAGCCTTCATCAGGGTTAATAGGTTGCTAACGGTTTTCACCCATCTTGCCGAAGTGCCCTTTGGCACCGGTTCACTCAGTTTTTCGTGTACAAGAATTATGAGCCTGCTCGTGCAACCCGACACCACATCCAAAGCGACCAACGCCTCCAATATTAGCGCGCCTGAAACGGACCGTGGCGTTCTGCTTTCCGCCTGTGAACTGTTTGTCAGCAGGACGCATCATGCCCCTGAAGACACACGGGTTTTCACCGAGCTTGCGCTCAATCTACTGCCCAAAACCAAACTGAGTGACAGGCGACGTATCTCCAGCTTGCTGGCTCGGCACAAGCAGAGCCCATTGCCGCTTCTTGAAATGCTGGCGCTCGATGCTGACCCTTTGACAGCCTATTCCGTCCTCCGGTTTGCCGATGACATTTCGATGAAAATTCTTGAGGAAATCATTGTGCGCGGCCCGGACAGTCTGCGTCAGGCCATCGGAGAACGGCCAGTTCTGACGGTTGAAATTGTGGAGGGCATTTGCCGCCATGGCGGGGAAAATGTCGTTCAACGCCTCCTTGCCCGCCCCGGTATCTCCCGTTTCATCAAAAAACCCAAACCGGTGGTCAAGCCGGGAGATGACGGCAAGGTCTATGTCGAGAACATCACCCGCGAAACAAAGCAGACCCCCGACAAGCTGATGACGGACTTCTTTTCGCTGGACAAGAAGCTGCGCGGCAAAGCCATTGCAGCTGCCGAAATGTCCGCCATTGTCGGACAGACCAACGGCGACCTTGCCTCGGTTCCTTCAGTTCCTCGCGATGAAGATCTGGTTGAGATTATCCTCACGACCGTCCTCAGCGAAAATCCATTCAACGCCGTAAAAGTTCTCGGGCAAACGATGCAGCTCGCCCCTGAAACGATTACGCAGATCATCGACGAGGACAATGGCGACAGTCTCGCGATTGTCTTGATATCTCAGGGCTTTACGGAAGAAGAAGCGACAACGATTATCATCCGCACCTTGGGTCAGCGCCGCGGGCTTTTGCAGCTCCGTCCGGTCTTTACCCTGTTCCGGAATATCAGCTTGAGCGCCTCCCAAATTCTGGTCGGCCACTGGTCGGTTGAGCGCAAGAAGCCTGCAGCGCAGCCTGCAAAAGGCCATCAGCCCATCCACACTGACGCAGAAAAGAAAATCAGTCTGTCTGAGACGCCTGCAGCTACCGAAGCTGCATCGGCCGCTCAAAAGCCATTCGGGCGCAGAGCGGGCTTTACTGGATCATAAAGGTGGCCACTGAGGCCTTTCTTGATCGGCCTCATCGTCCGCCAGTGGCAGATCGATTGCACCGCCTCTGGCTTCCACATCGACCAGCCAATAATCTGGATCCATCCGATCTTCGCTCGCTAGGCGCGAAAGCACCGTTTCCTTGTCCGCTGCGCTTAAAACGCGCTCAAACAAGCGTCCGTCCTTCGGCTCCATAAAAAACGCCTGCGGAGCTGGGCCGTAAAGATCAAACTCTCCGTCCAGTCGATCAACGAGCACAAAAACAGCACCGGCTTCCGGTGCACCCCGCTTGGAGATCGCCGCAAATCCGCCCTCGGAAAATATCCGCCGAACCAAAGCTGTAACGTAAAAATCAGATGTAACGCGCATGACGTTTCCGGTTTGTCAGCCATGAAAAGGGGCAATCCGGGTTTCTCACCCGCTGATGCGCTGCCCGCTGACCTTCTCAAGGCGCTGGATCACATCCGGGCTTGGTTCACCGGTCAATGGCAAGCCGCGATCCAGCTCAAACCGCCGGATTGCAATGGATGTGTTTTCCCCCATCACGCCGTCAGCGGCAAGGGGCCCGTAGCCAAGATCGGCCAATAACCGTTGAATGTTTGCAAGACGTGCATCTCTGACAGGAAGTTCTGCTGGCGGGGCACCAAAATCATTGTCGAGCGTTCCAACCTGCTGACGCGGCTTGGCGCGCGGCACCGGAACATCTCCCAGAACAGGCTCAGGTGTCGTTGACGGAACCGTTGTGGGAGCAGATTTATTCAGCGACAGAATGGCCAAAAGTGCTTCGGTCGGCTCGCCGGTCTCCAGTTTGCCGAGCTTGCGTTCCGCCAGACGGATTGCACGTTCCGTCGCCGGACCGTTCATGCCATCAAGCGGCCCTTCATAAAGACCCTGATTGCGCAGCTCCAGCTGAAGATCCAGCACCAGTGGCGACATCTGCTGCACTGGCACGGTTTCAACCGGTTGCAGTTGTGGCTGCGTATCGATGTTGCGGGTGGCAAAAAGCGGTGCTGGATGCATGCCGGATTGCAGGCCAAGTGCGTTGGCAATGATCAAGGTTCCGGTCAAGGCCATGACCAGAGCGCCGCCTGCCGCAACTGGATTGTCGCGCGCAAAGCCCCCGGCCTTGTCGACCAGACCTTCAGGTTTCTGAACCTTTTTTTGACCTCGGCTCCGCGGCATTCGCCGTCCTTTGTTCTACAATCTTACCAAACTCCACGGTCTGGTTCCCACATCAGTTTTTCGTCGCACGCATGGTTGCGCAGGCTCTCAAGCCTTATGCAATCCTGCGCGCTGGAGGTGTTTTGTCTTGTTTTTCCGGCTCAGAATACCCTGAAACCGGGGCTGCATATGGTAGGCGCAACATCAAGCGACATTCGCCATTCGGCTCAACATGGCTTTCTGTGACGCCGCCCTGCATGGCGCATAAACGTTCAACCATCGTAAACCGGAACGCGTTTTCCTGACTTTCATTCCGATTGTCGTTTTCCGCCAGCACGCTCATCTGCAGGGTCAGTTCCACGGCCCCACGACCGCGAGAGGCTGTCAGCGAGATATGATCACCGTCGGCAGCATTGTCCAACATGGCGCGGAAAGACTGGATCAAGAGGTTATGGATGACCTTTCGGTCTGCCGGAATTGTCGTGCGGCAATGCGGCATGGACATTGACAAAGCCACACCAACACTGTCTGCCAGTGGCTGCATTTCAGCACCAACAATTTCCAGAGCCTCTTGAAGATCAATGGCCGTGATATCGAGCGATCGAAGTCCGGCATCAAGCGCTGCGGTTTCTTCAAGCCCATCCACTGTTTGCATCAACTGACGTCCGGTGCGCATCAGTTCATCAACGACAGCGCGCGTGCGCTCTGCCCCCTCGTGACGCGTTTCCGGCATGGCGTTCAGGAGATTGCCCAGTTTGACAAAGTTCTCTGCCGGACCGCGCAACTGAACACCAGCAGCTGCGACAAGGCCATTTTTGCGGTGAAGTTCTTCCTGAATGGCTGTACAGGCCAGATCATGATCCTGATCTGCTTCCTTGCGCTCGGTGATGTTGGAAAGGCACAGCAGAAGACCTGCATCACCTTTGTTATCTCGGGCGCGGGTCGGCTGCGCTTCCGCAGATACCCATATGTAATCTGCGGTTCCTTCATCACCCGGCTCATTCGCACCGTGGCGCAAGCGGAATTCAAACCGGCGACTGGTTGATCCAGCGCGCGCTTCTGACAGTTCCTGCAAGTAGGCCGGACGATCGGCGACATGGATGCGCTGAAACAGCCAGTTTCCACGCAGCTGGCGCTTGGTTGTCCCTAAAAACCGCTCCGGGTTTCCGCCGACGAAATGCGTCCCGCCGCTTTCGCAGCAACGAAGCACGAGATTGCCGGTTCCCTGATTCAAAAGCCGCGTTTCATCTTCGCGTGTTGCCAACCGGGTTTTCATGCGCTTCATGTCTGCGACAAGTCGGGCGCATAAGCCACCTGTATAAAGAAGAGCGGCAATCCCGGAGACTGTCATCAAGAATGGATCGGATAAACTGGCGGCCGAGCTTGCGGGAGCAAATGCGTATAGAACCCCGACCACGACAGCGCAGGCGAGCGAAGCGGTGAGCACCATACGGCGTGAGCCTGACAGGGCAGCCTCGAGCGGAACCACTGCCAGCCAGATCATCGCAAACGAAGCTGGGCCTCCGGTGACATAAGCCATCGCCCCTAAAAAAGTAGCGAAGCACAATGCAGACAGGCCGTACGCCCGGTCCAACCGACCCGTTTGACTGAGATAGTGAGCAAGCGGCCACTGCGCCAACATCCAACTGATCATCAGGACGAGGGGCAAGGGCGTCGGGCCAAACAAGGCCAGATGCAAAGGCAGCAAGACAAGCGACAAAGCTCCGGTGACCAGAGCCACGGCCAGAAAGGCCCGGTGCCTGGGTGCTTCCAGAAGATCGTTTGCCCAGTTGGGATGAACCATCGTGTTCAGCAGCCCAAGGGCCTCCTGAAAGACGGCCTGTAATTTTTGGTTCTTTATACGCAACGCTTACTACCGCGCCCTAAGGGCGATTCACACCACAATTACTTTCACGAACATTTTTCGCATCGACCACTTAAAGAACGATAAAGGATAGTGCCGACATTACGCGAAACATCATGGGCCGTGATGCCGATAACGCATGGGAAAAACTGGCATTTTTCCCGATAGATACAATTTGAATCAATTTCGTCGAAAATTTTCTTCAAACACCTGATTAATTTGAAGAAAATCTGCGCTTCCACTTCAACGCGGTCTTTGAACCTGCCTGCTACATTGCCCTCCATAGACAAAGATAGCCCGGACAAATCGGGCAGATAGAAAAAACTGAACAGGGTAGCAAAGATGTTTTTTCTCCTACGTACGACGTTCTGGATCACGCTTGTTCTGGTTCTCATCCCGCTTGGGTCCGACCGAGACGACTCACATTTTGAATCGGTTGATCCCGTTGCAGCCTATTTTGCAGCTCATGCCGCAGTGGCGGATATGGGCGGCTTTTGCACACGCAACCCAGGTGCTTGCAAGACAGGTGGTGAAGCGCTGACAGCGATTGGCGCGCAAGCCCGCGACGGTGCCCGGATCGTGTATGAGTTTTTGGATGATCAGGTCACAGAGCCGAACGAGACAGATGTGCCCAGCGTTGTCGCAATTGAAAGCGTTGACGCCCCGCTGACAACCGGCTCCACATCCGCGTCGCCTGTGTTCGACGCATATAAGACAAATGGCGGCCCCGCAGTGAGTGTGGCGGATCGTCCCGAGGTTGCCCCAGAACCGGAGGCACTACTTGGTGCGGTTCCCCGCCCAAACCCGCGTTCACGTCACCGGACGTGAGCGTCCCTGTTGTGAAGGGCTCAAGAACCTGAACCCTGAGCAATTTTGCGCCCGCTTGAGCAGATTGGACGACGAAAGTTTGAAGGTCTGAATGACGGTTTAACTTATGCGGATTGTTCCGCACGCCGCAGGTGTGTTGCTGCCCATTATCACCTGCGGCGACTTTTCTTTCCCCATTCATCCTCCAAGTACTTTTTATCCTCGATTTGCGCAATCGAGGCCCCTAGGTATAAGGGTGTGACCACATCATCCCGATATGAGCGACCATGACCACTTCACTCGACGATATTGTTGAAACGTTTGATTTTCTCGATGACTGGGAAGACCGTTACAAATACCTGATCGATCTCGGCAAAGAGCTGCCCGGCCTTGCTGACGACGAAAAGAACGAGTCCAACAAGGTGCGTGGCTGTGTTTCGCAAGTCTGGTTGGTCACGGAGGTGGATCACAGTGATGAAGCTCCGGTCTTGACCTATCGCGGAGACAGCGACGCGCTGATCGTGCAGGGGCTTGTGGCCGTTGCATTGGCTGTTTTCTCAGGCAAAACTGCGCAAGATGTTTTGGCGACGGATGTTGATGCGATTTTCAATCAGCTCGGCCTGCAAGAGCACCTGACCCCACAACGGTCAAACGGTCTCAAGTCGATGATCGGCCGCATTCGCGCCGATGCAGAAGCCGCATTGCGGTCTGAGGACGCCTGACAGGGCGCCCTCTTTCTTTTTCAGAACTCCCGACAGCGGGTTGCTCACTGAAGGTGATCAGGCTCTGACGTCCAGACCGAAATGTGACCACCTGCCCGTTTTGAATGGATGATCATGCCGTAACTCAGAGCGAGTGAATTCAGCGCGATCTGCAATACGATCTTGGCAGAGCGCGCAGGCCAGCCCTGTTCTGCCTCAACAGTCTCCAGCCCTTTTAGATAACAGCACACATCCACCAGAACCCGCGCGCATTTCGGCTCAAGACTGTCGAGTGTCCGCTGAACCCGGTCCTTTGCGGCGATAACGTCGTCATTCAAGTCACCGGACGACTTCCCACCCCCGCGTGGCAAGCCTGGGTGCTCCACTTTCCAGCCACCCGCCATGTCAGGCATGAGGCAGGCAAAGGAAAAGTCTTGCCGCAGCCGTTCTCCCGCCAGTATCTGGGTCTTGGATAGAAGAGGTTTTCCCGACTTGTCCTTACGTTTGGCCAGCCACGCCAACGGGCTTTCCGAGAGGTTCACGGTTAGCGGCGCATCGATGCCGTCATAATGCTCGCGACTCATTTCGCGGTGCTGGCTAAAAAATGCGTCTTCGCTCGCTAGATACCGCCTGAGCGCCTTCTTGCCTGTGTCACTCAAGGCAAATGTATTGCCTTCGCCCCCTTTCAGATAATCTGACCTTCGGCCAAGTTGAACGATTTCGTCCAGCACAGTCTGACCTCTCACACCGTCAGAGGATTGGACCCGCCAACCTTCTGGTGCGCTCGGGTCTGGCACGACCCGCTTTCCATTTGCCGACAGGGCTTTCAGGAGGCGGAACAACAATTGATAGTCTTTTGGCAAACGTTTTTTCATCGAGAACCTCTCAAACAGCAATAAACAACGGGTCGTTGCGAAGGGAAATAATGGCCTCCAATTGGCAAACCAGATCATCGAATTCGGGATCTTCTCTGCGGTTTTCGGTGACGCGGCACGCATGGGCCGCGGTGCTTCGGTGGCAGTGGTAACGATGTCCGATATCCTTGAGGGGATAGCCGAGTTCCACATGGGCCAGATACATCACCAACTGGCGCGCCTCGACGACCTGACGACGCCCGCGCGTCTCGCGGTAAAACTCGTTTGGCTGAATGCAAAACGCCCGTGAGACATACCCTTCGGCAATATGCAAATGTGCCGCCATGCGATTGGCAAACAACTGCGCAAAAGCGGAATAACAACTGGAGCAGTTACCTGCTTTTTGTTTCCCCTTCCGGTGCGGTGCCATTTTGAAACTCCACCCTATCCATCAAAACGACTAGGTAATTTTTCCTATTATACTAACATGAAATTTTAGGTTGAGCATAAGTTTCCTTATATGCTTAAGGGTGTGGAGCACGACTTCACAAAGCCGCACGCGCGACCGTGCTCACCCAAACCACCTTTGGGTGCGATCGTTTTGAGTGTTTTTCAGATAGTTATTCAGCAACAAGGTAGACAAACAGCTCTCTTAATAGAGCTGCTGCTGCACCTTATGGGCGCAAATCTCTCGCCCCGGCCAGAAGCAGGCTCGCCCCCATCGCGCCGAAGACGCCCCCGAACACAAGCTCTACGCCTCGCCAAAACCTTTGGTAGGTGCGAACAGCCCTGCCGGTTGAAAACAAAAGCGCATATCCGCCGTAGACCATGATTGCGCTTAATGCGGCAAGAGGTGCAAAGGCTGCGACCTGAAGCGCAGTGAGCCCGGCACCGAACATGAAAGAGGCAATAGCGGCCCAACCCAAGGCAGCCTTGGGGTTGGACATGACAACAAACAGCCCTCTGCGCCAAGACACCCAATCCGAACACGCGTCTTCGGTCTGCGCTATGCGCGTATTTTGGCCCTTGAGTGCGGAGAGCAAAGCTCTTGCTCCGATCCACATCAAATACCCGCCGCCTGCAAACTTGAGCACAGTGAGGAGTTCCGGATGGTTTTTGACAGCAACGCCAATTCCCATGGCAACCAAGAACACCCAAATCGCTGCGCCACTTGCGACCCCAAGCGCGATCAGGAGCGCAGACCGACGTCCCTGCCCCATACCTGCAGAAGCAACCGCCAAAAGATTTGGGCCGGGTGCAACCTGCATGGCAATCAACCCAACAAGAGTTGCGAGATAGGCTTGAAGCATTTTGGTCTCCTCAAGGGGCGGACGTTTTCCTCACGCGATTTTCCAATCTACACTAACCAACAAAAAACCGCCCGGAAAATCCGGGCGGTTGAAAGAACGCAGTATGTAGCGACTTATTTGGCGCGTTTGCGCTGCTGGCCGAGGCCCATTTTCTTAGCAAGCTCAGAACGAGCAGCTGCGTAGTTCGGAGCAACCATCGGATAATCCGGGCCAAGCTCCCACTTCTCGCGGTATTCGTCCGGTGTCATGTCGTAATGGGTGCGCAGGTGACGCTTCAGCGACTTGAACTTCTTGCCGTCTTCTAGGCAAATGATGTAGTCCGGCATGACCGACTTCTTGATCGGCACGGCTGGCTTCAGCGGCTCCGGCTCCGGCTCTTGGGAAGCGGTCGCGGTGCGCTGCAGAGCGCCGTAAACTTCGTTGATCAGGTTCGGCAGGTCTGTTGAAGCCACAGTGTTGTTGCTGACATAAGCAGACACGATATCGGAGGTAAGTTCAATCAGAGCGCCGTCTACCGGATTTTCCGTCATTTCAGGTCCATTCTTCTTTAAATCGAGAATTCTGTCTCTCTAACCCTAAAAAGCTTCTTGACGCAGCAGGTACCGTAAATAATCGATACTTGACCACACCACATACAAAAATTGTTCTACTTTCGAGGTATCGGATAAGCTTCTTATAAGATGGGTTACCGTCGTAGACAACCCCTGAAAGCAGTAAATTACTATCGTTTTTCAATTAAAGGCTGCAGTTTTGTAATATTACTGGTCGTATTTCCGCGTTTTTTCACATTTTAGGAAAAGTATATGTAACGCAAGAGAAAGCTGTCTTTTAACAACCACCTCACAACTCATCTTGCGGATGAAACCCGACGGCCGAGAGACGATTCGACGCCCTTCGCCATTCAGCCAGAAGTCAGTCTCTGGCTGCACAATGAGGCGGAAAAACGTCAGTCCTTGTCCTGCGGACGAGCTTCGGCTTTGAAAGCATCTTTTTTCGTCAACGCACATGGCCGGTACCCCACTCGATAGGCGGCGGTTGCCAGAAGATGGGCGGAGACAGGCGCAGTCAGCAGAAAGAAGATGACACCGGCAATGGCGCGGGTCACGACACCACCGTCAGATGCGTGCACGGCAAGTGCCAGCAACATCACGCCAGATCCAAGTGTTCCTGCTTTTGATCCGGCATGCATGCGAATGTAGACGTCTTGCAGTCTCAAGATCCCGATTGACGCGACCAAGGCAAAACCGGCTCCAACCACCAGCATGATGCCGACAATGATATCCATCCAGGCTCCGATCATTGTCCTGCCTTTCTGCGTTCGATGGACTCGTCCACTTCGTTCATGATCGCCGTGTCTCCGGCTGTCCCGCGGTTCAGGATGAAGCGCGCAAAAGCAACCGTTGCGAGGAAGCCGACGAGACCAAGTGTGATGGCCACATCAATATAAAGGTAATATGAGGTCAGAACCCCGAAGGTTGCCAGAAAGCCGATCCCAACTGCGACAAGCATATCGAGCGCCACCACCCTGTCCGGCAAGGTCGGTCCCTTTACTGTGCGGATCGCAATCAAAATGAAGCTGACGGTCAAGACAGCCAGCGCGATATGTACACAGGCATCAAGGAAGTCGGCTGAGAAGGTTTCAAGAGGTGTCACCGGAAGGCCTCCAGGATCTTGCGTTCAAACCCGTTTTTGATCTCGTCGATGGTGGCCTGGGGATCAGGAACATCAATGCAGTGAACAAAAAGGGTTTTTCTGTCGTCAGACACGTCCACGGACAGGGTTCCGGGGGTCAAGGTGATGAGATTGGCGAGCATGGTGATTTCAAAATCACGATCCACGGTCAGCGGATAGGCGATGATCCCCGGCTCCAGCTCGATTTTCGGTTGCAACACAATCTTGGCAACCCGCCAGGACGACAGGATCAACTCGTAGATAAACAGCGCTCCGAGGCTTAGCGTTTTACCTGCCCGCGAAAAGTACCCGGATGTGCCAACCTGTTCGCGGATGAGATAAAGAGCGCCCGTCCCCAGAACGAAGCCGAAGACCAGGTTTACGGCGGAAAAACTACCGGTAACCGCCCCCCAGGCCAGCGACAGGAGGACATTGATCAGGAACAATCCGGTCATTGTGCACCTCCGAAGACTGAGTTCACATATCCCTGCGGATCAATCAGACCGATTGAACCATAGGCTGACAGATGCATGATGCCCTCCGGCTGCAGGCCGAAATAAATGACCAGCGCTGTCAGCATGCAGACCGGCACCCATGATGCGGCAGGGATCGGCAAGATCCTCGGTGACAGGGCAACAGACTTGCCGTCTTCCGTGCCTTCCGGACCGCCCCGCCAGAATGCGTAGATCCACGTTCGTCCCATGGCGATGGTTGTCAGGAAACCGCTGAGCAGAATTGCAACGGCCAACCAGACACGGCTGTCATTGATTGCAGCTTCCACCAGCATGACCTTTGGCCAGAAACCGGAGAACGGCGGCAGGCCGGACACGGCGAAGGCGAGGATGAGGAAGATCGCTGCAAATGCCGGGCTAGCTCCATAAAGGCCACCCAGTTTTCGAAGGTCATACGACCCCGCCATCTGATAGATAACACCAGCGGCCATATAGAGCGCAGTCATGACAATGATCGAATGAACCGCATAGAAAATCGCGCCGGAAATTGCCACCGTGCTGCCAATTGCAAGACCGGCAAGCATGGAGCCGATGCCGCAAATCACCAGATACCCCAAGAGCCTGCGGACTTCACTTTGCGCCAACGCGCCAAGTGCGCCGACGATCATGGTGCCGATGGCAACGACGGAGATCAGGTCCGCCATATATTCGCGAGAAGCCGGCATGATCAGGACGAAGATGCGCAGGAGTGCGTAGACACCCACCTTCGTCAAAAGGCCCGCGAAGACAGCGGAAATGACAATATTTGGCGTGTGATAGGAGGCTGGAAGCCAGAAATTGACCGGGAACGCAGCTGCCTTCATGGCAAAGGCGAGCAAGTAAAGCGCGGCAATGGTTGCAAGCGTCCCGCTGGCGGGCGCATCCATCTCGGAGATCTTGATTGCAATGTCGGCCATGTTCAGCGTGCCGAACACGCCGTAAATCAAACCCGTTCCGATCAGGAAGAGGTTGGTGCCGATCAGGTTCAAGATGCCATAATTGACAGCACCATCCAGCTGCGGACGCTCGTTGCCAAGAACCAGCAATCCGTAAGACGAGATCAGCAGCACTTCAAACCAAACATAGAGGTTGAAGATGTCGCCAGTTAGAAACGCCCCACAAACACCGGTCATCAGCAACAAGAGGAACGGATAGAAGCCGTAGCGACGTCCCGTGTTGTCAACCGTGGACGCGCCATAGATCCCGGCGCACAGGGCAACCACAGAAGCGATCAGGCACAAGGTTGCGCCAAGAGCATCAACGGTGAACGCGATCCCGAAGGGCGGCAACCAAGACCCCATCACCATGGTGATGACGCCCTTGTCCAAGACCCTCAGTAACAAGCCACCGCTGGCAAGAACGAGAAGAACGAGGAAGATCAAACCCAGTTTTGGTTGGGCATCTGTGTTTTTGCGCGCCATGAGGCACACCGCGCCGCCGATCATGGAGATGACAACCGGGGCCACAACCAGCCAGTCGGCAGCGGAAACGGGCGTCAAGTTCCACGCTTGGGAAAAGTCGACGTCTACGGAAGGATAGGAACCGGCCATATCAGATCAATATCCTTGCGGAGGAAGAGGGTCGTTTGAAGGTTCGGCAACGCGCATCTCGTTGACGTCGTCTGTTCCAAGCTCCTGATAGGCGCGGAAGGCCAGCACCAACAGGAAGGCAAAGAACGAGAACGAAATCACAATCGCAGTCAGAACCAGCGCTTGCGGCAACGGGTTCGCGGTGACTTCTGCCGGAACATAGAGATCTGCCGGGATCACCGGCGGCACTTCCCGGGTCAGCCGTCCGTTGGTGAAGATCAGCATGTTTACCGCGTTGCCGAGGATCGCAACACCGATCAGCATCCTCACAAGCTGCTTTGAGAGCAGGAGATAGACTGAAACGGCAAAGAATATGCCGATCACAATCGCAAGACCGGTTTCCATCAGTCGCTCTCCCTTTCTTCCAAGGCCAGCGCAATCGAGCTGATTGCTCCGACAACCACAAGATAAACGCCGATGTCGAAAAACAGCGGTGTCGACAGCGCGACATCGACATCGAAGAACTTGAACTCAAGCCACTGGCTGGTCATGAACGGCTGCTTTTTAAACAATGACGGCAGGGCCGACACCGCCCCGAGCAGAAGGCCGAACCCGGCAATGCTCATCGGGTGAAACACGATGGCACGGCGCACCGATGCAACGCCGCAGGCAATCCCGAAGATCGCAAGCGCAGAAGCTGCGATCAGACCGCCGATAAAGCCCCCACCCGGTTCATTGTGCCCACGTAACAGCACGAAGATGGAGAACAGGACCATGAGCGCAGCGAGGTAAGGCGCAACAGTGCGGAAGATAACTGTACGCATCAGGCAGCCTCCTCATTTTTCAGTGGAGCTGGATCAGCATCCTTTGGGCGCGGTGTCCTTACGCGGATTAGCGCAAGGACACAGAGCCCGGCCAAGGTGACCACCGCGATTTCACCCAAGGTATCAATGCCGCGGAAGTCGACGAGGATCACGTTCACAATATTGCGACCATGGGCGATGGACCGGCTGTATTCGGTGAAGAAGTCGGACAGCGTGCGGTCAAACGGTTGCTGCGTGATGGCGATGATTGTCAGCGCAAGGCCAAGCCCAACGGCCACCGCAATGACGCCGGTGACAAGCGCCGCCCCACCCGAGCGATGGTCGCGCGGTGTCAGCTTCAACCGGGTCATGACCAGAGCCAGAATAACAACCGAGAGGGTTTCGACCATCAACTGCGTGAAGGCCAGATCGGGTGCACCAAACAGCATGAAGATGATGGCAACCGCAAAGCCCTGAATGCCGAGAGAGACAATTGCCGTCAGGCGAGTCTTGGCGATCAGAACTGCACCGAGCCCCATAATCGCAATCAGGAAAATGCCCCACTCATAGAAGTGATAGTGCGGCATTTTCGGCATGGCGGGCCAGCCGTTCGACAGGTAACCTGGCAGCAGGACCGCAATGGCCGTGACGACAAAGGTCAGCGCCATGTAGGTCTGCATCTTGCCGTTTTGCAGGAACCGGGTTGCAACTGCGGCGAAAGACACAATGGCAGCAATGACCTGATCGAAGCCCTTGTCCGGTCCCCAATTCATCAAAGGGCCCGCCAGTATACCGGCGACCAAAGCCCGCAAGCGATCCAATTGCCAGAACAGGACAACGCCGAGTGCAACTGTTGCAATTGAGAGCATCAGGGCCACGTTGCCAATGAAATATGGCGGCACCAGATGCAGCTCAACTTCGGTTGGCGTACCGGTCAGCGACGACAACATCGGACCAATCAGCTGAGCTCCGGTCCAATGGGTGGTGAAAGCCAGTACAAGGCCGGTGATCGACAGGAATGCTGGTCCCGCCCAAAGCATGGCCGGGCCTTCGTGTGCGGCTTTTGGTGTTTCAACCTTCGGACCGAGGAAAGGCTTCAAGGCAACGGCAGCTGCAATCACAAGCATCAACGCATTGCCGACAACGGCTGTCACAGTCAGGAGAGCCGCTGCGCTTGGCGCGCCCGACGTTCCGTAATACAGCACTTCCTTGGCTATGAAGCCGATGAACGGCGGCAGGCCGGACATGGAAAGCGCGGCAAGGCACGCAAACAGGAAGGTCAACGGCATTACACCGCGCAGACCACCCAATTTGGTGACGTCCCGCGTTCCGGCTTCATGGTCGACAGTGCCCGCCACCATGAAGAGTGCGCCTTTAAACAGTGAGTGCGCGATCAGATAAAGCACAGCACCTTCAAGCGCTCGCTCATAGCTGGTGCCGATCAACATTACCAAAAGGCCGAGCGATGCGACGGTCGTGTAGGCCAACATGAGCTTCAAGTCGGTTTGGCGAACGGCGAGGATCGTGCCGACGAGGAGAGTTGCTCCACCAAAGACCGGCAGGACGGTCATCCAGAGATCTGTTCCGCCCAGCATGGGGTGCATGCGCATCAGGAGATAAACACCCGCTTTGACCATAGTGGCCGAGTGCAGGAAAGCAGACACCGGAGTGGGGGCCTCCATTGCGTTGGGCAACCAGAAGTGAAACGGGAACTGAGCCGATTTGGTGAAGGCACCACCAAGGATCAGGAAGAAAATCGGGACAAAATATCCGCTGTTGCGAATGACATCCGGCGATTTCAAAAGCTCCGACATGGAGACCTCGCCCGTGACGGAGATGATCATCACGAACCCGGCCAGCAGGATAAGGCCGCCGCCACCGGTGACAACCAGCGCCTGAATGGCCGCACGGCGCGATTTCGCCTTGAGATGATTGAACCCGATCAGAAGGAAGGACGTAATGGACGTCAACTCCCAGAAAATGAACAGCGTGAAGAGGTTATTGCCGAGGACCAGCCCCAGCATCGCGCCCATGAACAGGAACAAAAACGAAAAAAACCGCCCCTGCTGCGCGTGGCCCTTCATGTATCCGCCGGCATAGAGGATAATGAAAGTTCCAATGCCGGAGATCAGCAGCGCGAAGACCGTCGCCAGACCATCAATGTAGAACGAGAAGTCTACGCGATAAATCGGCGCCCAGGATCTGGCTGCGATGAAGGACTGCCCTTCAGACACCGGCGCGATGAAGCCGGTAAAATGCCAGAAAATCCATGCTGGAACCAAAGCAAGCAGCCAAGCCGCATTGTGCTTTAGATAACGGGTGAGGATGGGAGCGATGGCAGCGGCCAGAAACGGGGCCAGTATCGCGAGGAGTGTTGTATCAATCGCCACTTGCGTCATGCTGATCCGATTTCAAGTTCGGTGAGGATGGCGATGGGCGAATACTGAGGAAGTTCTACGCCCGGCACCCAGACTGGAAGGCACAAGAGTTATGGTATTTACTTAACGGCTGAGAGATTAGATGCGCAACCGTTAGAAAAACGTTTCCATCAAAACCAGATGAATTGCTGTGGGTTTTTTAATTTGATGGGAAAATAGACTAGTGAACATTGCCAAGCCCTCAGATTTTTATCATTGCCGAGCCATATAGGTTTCAACCATTGCTTGTTAAATTGCAATTGAGTCGATTTTTCTCTTCTTTTGCGATTGAGCCCCACACCAGCTGCACCCCCGTCTGCAAAAACGCAATATCTAGCGTTCCAAGCAGCCCGAAACACCACTGATCATCTCTGCATTGCCATAACGCTAACACACGACTCACACGGCCTCAAACCACCTGTGCTGTTTCGAAAGGGTGTCAGAGCTTCCAAATGTCAGGCAACCACCTTCTGCCTGAAATAGAGATAGAGCGGCAAGGCACACGAAAGGCCCACAAAGCAGCCAGCTGGCAACACGAGCCACCACTGCGCAATGCCCAATTGCCGAGCATCGACAAAAGACCAGACCCAAAACACCAATATCGAAATCAACACATCTACGGAGAACCCGCCCGAGGCAGCATTTCCAAAGAGTGACAAGATGAACAGCGGGATATCCAGACCTTTGCTTGCAAAAAACGAAGCAAAAAACACCCAAGGAACAACTGTTCCAACCACTGTCATGCATAAATAAAATGTGCTCAACCGCATTGCCTTAAATGCTCTCCCAAAGCGCAAGTACCATCAAAATATTGCCGCCGAGTGCCACAGCGTAGGCAACAGAGCGCAGCCAAGGCACACCAGCCATGTAAAGAATCAGAAATGCCGACCGACCAAAGAAGAATAGCTGTGCGCCCAGTATCGCCAGCTTGAAGTCTGCTCCTTCCACATACAGACTTAGAAGAGCCGGGACGAAGAAAAACGGCAGATTTTCCTTCATGTTCAACAGGGCACGCTCCGCACGCGCGCCGATAACCCCGCGCTCGGGCATAATATCACGCGGGCCAAAATGACGGATTAGACCTTCCTTGAGCGTGGTGAAGGTAGCTGACACATATATTTGAATAAAATAAAGTCCGAGAACGAGAAAAACCCATATAAGCATCTGTTTCACCAATTGAACTTGAGATCAGTGTTCTTGTGAGGCCTACAGTCTCTACCGAGGATCAAAGTTTCAATTCCCTTGGAGGGAATGAGGAGTTTCTTTTCCGTTGTCTCTAACAACCGTCCGTTCCACCAGCTTTGGACAGGCTTTAAGGGCTCTGCGTAAAGAGCTGAACATCAGCCAATCAGCTCTCGCGGACCGTTTGTCTTCAACTCAGCGCCATCTTTCTTTTCTTGAAACAGGCCGTGCACAACCGAGCACTCAGATGGTCGACCGGATTTCCCGGGTTCTGGGCCTACCGATTTCAAAACGGCTTTCGCTTTATGAAGCAGCAGGTCTAACAAGCCCCTACAAACGGCGTGACTTTGGGTCTGAGGAAGTATTGGAGGCGCTTGATATTGTTGAGAAGCGTGTTCTCGCTCACTGGCCCTTCCCGGCCTATGTCCTAAACAAGCGCTGGGACATTTTGCGCATGAACGACCAAGGCAACGCCTTTCTTGGTCAAGCTGCTTCTCCCGGTTCAAACGAAGCCCCTAACCTGTTTGAACTCCTTATGGAGAATGCTTTCCGAGATCGTGTCTTGAACTGGACTGAGGTCGCCCCAATTCTGGCGACCCGTCTCATCCGGGAAGCGCGAGAGGACGCGGGCTTGGCAGCACTGCTTCAGCGGGCTTCAGAACAAGGCCTTTTCACAGAGACTGAAGCCGAGCCGACCGAAACGGTCCCAATTTTCGTTCCTGTTCTTTTTGAAGGCCCAGGCGGCATACCTGTTCGGATGACTTCCTTGCTTGGTCAGTTGGTGTCTGTTCAAGACGCCATCATCGAAGGACTGACCATCGAATTATTGGTTCCCATCGATCAGGAAAGCGAAGATCTGATGAGATAACGAGCACTTCCATCAAGAAGACGAATGGATGGAACGAAAAGTTTTATTGAAGCTGATGCGATTTGCCTGATAGCGCTTGATTTAAATAATGACCTGAACAGCGAACTTTTCTCGATCTCTTAAATGACAACCGCCGACACTGATCCATACGCCCCTGATGGCAGCTATGCCTGGCTTCGCCTTGCGGTGTGCATCATCTTGTCCACCGTGGGTGGTGCAGGCATGTGGGCTGTGGTGATTGTTCTGCCCGCCGTTCAGGCAGAATTTGGTGTTGATCGGGGCGATGCCTCCCTGCCCTACACTATGACGATGCTGGGCTTTGCAGCCGGAAACTATCTCATTGGCCGCTGGGTCGACCGGTTCGGGATCGTCCTGCCTGTGCTGGTTTCCGCCCTTGCGCTTTCTGCCGGGTTCGCGCTTGCCGGCCTTGCGCCCAATCTCCTGCTCTTTTCACTGGCTCAAGGTGTATTGATCGGCCTTGGCACGGCAGCCACTTTTGGTCCGCTGATTGCCGATTTGTCTCATTGCTTCAACAAAAGACGCGGAATTGCAGTCGCCTCGGCTGCTTGCGGCAATTACCTCGCTGGTGTTTTGTGGCCCTCCTTCATTCAGTGGGGCCTCGCCTTTACCGACTGGCGCACGACTTATCTGATGATCGCCATTCTCTGTCTGGTCATTGTGGTGCCGCTGACCTTCGCGCTGCGCCGCAAGCCGGACTTCGATGTTTATGGAAGCACGGGCAGCGTTTTGGGCCGCTTTGGCCAACTCTCCGTGGCTATGACGCCGGGACGGCTTCAACTGTTGTTGGTCCTTGCCGGGCTTGGCTGCTGTGTTGCCATGTCCATGCCGCAAGTTCATATGGTCGCTTATTGCGTGGACCTTGGATATGGCGTTGCGCCGGGGGCGGACATGATCGCCCTGATGACCGGATTTGGGATCATCAGCCGGATTGCGTCCGGGTTTCTGGCCGACAAGATTGGCGGCGTGCGCACCCTCTTGCTTGGCTCCGTTCTGCAATGTGCAGCGCTGTTTCTCTATATCCCGTTTGATGGACTGACGTCGCTTTATCTCGTGTCCCTGATCTTCGGACTGTCACAAGGTGGTATTGTGCCGAGCTACGCGGTCATCATCCGCGAATATCTGCCAGCACGCGAGGCCGGACAGCGGATCGGTCTTGTCATCATGGCGACGATTTTGGGCATGGCCCTTGGCGGCTGGATGTCCGGCTGGATTTATGACCTCACCGGCTCCTATCAAGCCGCGTTCCTCAATGGCATCGCCTGGAACTTTTTGAACATGGGCATCATGATCTTCATCCTGATGAACACGCGCAAGAAGCACGGTACGACCGCTCCTGCATAACAAGCGGTCAGAACAACACCTCAGCTTTGCCTTCTCAGCAGCCAGATGAAGAAGACGCCGCCGATCAGGCCGGTGACAATGCCGATGGGCATGTCTTCGGGTGACATGATGGTGCGAGCCAGAATATCCGCCCAAATGAGAAAGATGGCGCCGAGAAGCATGGAAGCTGGCACAACGCGGACATAATTTCCGCCTGCAACAAAGCGAACAATATGCGGGATCATCAGCCCGACGAAGCCAATCATGCCGGAAAAGGCGACCATGACGCCGGTTATCAGCGCGCCGATCACAAAAACCGTCAGGCGAAACCTTGCAACCGGAATGCCGAGAGTTGAAGCGGTTTCATCGCCAATTGTCATGGCGTTGAGATCCCCTGCCCGCGCCCAGAAATAGGCTCCGCAGACAGCAAGAATGACCAGCGGAAACACCAGATGATTCCATTGCGCAAGGCCCAGACCACCCAACATCCAGAACACCACTGTGTGGGTTGCCCGAGGGTCGCCCAGAAAAATCAGCACGTTGGCGCCAGCCATGATGATGAAGGAAACAGCAACTCCGGCCAGAACCAACCGGTCGGCGCTGGTGGCAGCTGCAAACCGCGTGACGCCCAGCACCAGCAGCGTTGCGCCCAGTGCACCAAAAAAGGCCATGAACGGCACAGTCAAAAGCCCGAGAAACAGGCCCGTGTGCAAAAGGGCGAGGATGGCCCCGAAGGCCCCGCCAGAAGAAATGCCCAGAAGATGCGGATCAGCCAGCGGATTTCGGGTCACAGCCTGAAGCGCAGCGCCGACAACCGCCAGACCAGCGCCCACCAAAGCAGCCAGCAAGACGCGGGGAAACCTGATTTCCCACACAATGGCTTCACGGCCCTTGGACCAGTCCACTTCAACAAGGCCGGGTGCCACTTTACTCAAAAGAATGCCAAAGACCGTTTCTGCCGGAACGGAGACCGCCCCGACAGACACAGCGAAGATCACAGACAGCAGAAGTAGACCGAAGCCGCCAACCATGGCCAGCGCAAATCCGCTGAACACAATTTTGCGCTTTTCGCGTGCCTCTAAGGGGCGAGATGACGCCAAGCGGAAATCCTCGGTCTGGTCTGTCATGGTGTCACTCGCCCCAGAAGCCGGATGCGAGTTTTTTCACCGCTTCAATATTCCGTGGCCCAGGAGTTGCCTCAACATATTCCAACACCACGAAACGATCATTTTTCACAGCCGGAATATCAGAAAGCGCCGGATTGGTCTTCATGAAGTTGATCTTCTGCTCTGCGGTTACAGTGCCGTAATTCACGATCACGACAACTTCTGGAGCGCCATCGACAACAGCTTCCCAATCGACTTTCGCCCAGCTCTTATCAAAACCATCCATGATGTTTTTGCCGCCAGCAGCCTCGATCATCGCAGTCGGCATGGCGTAACGACCAGCAGTGAACGGTCGATCTTCGCCACTGTCATAGACGAAGACTTTCAAAGGCTCGCCAGACGTTTTCAAGCCTGAAGTGAACTCTTCAAGTTCAGTGCGGTAAGCAGCCACGAGGCTTTGCGCGCGTTCTTCCACCTGAAAGATTTTGCCGAGATTCAGAAGGTCATTGTACATGTCATCCATGGAGACCTTCGGTTTTTCGCCGATATGAATGCAGGATTCGGTCAGCTCATAGACCTTGATTCCAAATGGCTCCAGAGTTTCTGGGGTGACCTCACCGCCAACCTTCATGCCGTAGTTCCAACCAGCGAAATAGAAGTCGGCATCTGCCCCAACAAGAACTTCCTTGGTTGGATATTTCTCGGATAACTCTGGAAGTTCGGCGACACCTTCCCGCATCTTCTCGTCCAGCGTTTTCCAACCGGAGATACCTGTGTACCCAACCATGTGATCCCGAAGGCCAAGAACCAGCATCATTTCTGTCAGATTAACATCATTGGAAATGGCTGCTTTCGGCGGTTCTTCAAACGTCACGGTTCGGTTGCAGCTTCTCACTTCAACAGAGGCCAAAGCAGAGGAAGCAAGCAGAGAAAATGCCAGCGTTGCTAGGAGGGATTTCATGATTGTAGATTTCCTTGATTTACAATGAAAACGTGAGGTGTCGATCGCCGCTTGGAGCGAGCGTCTGAACTCGGGTCTGGACGCCAAAGGCTGTTTCCACCCGGTCCGGGATCAAGACGTCGTGAGGCGGGCCGAATGCCAGCGCCTTGCCGCCAGATAGCAATAGAATGTCATCACAGAGATCAGCTGCCATGTTCAAATCATGCAGGCTGGTAACGACCGTGATGCCGAGACCGCGCACCAGAGCGAGGATCTCCAGCTGGTGACGAATGTCGAGGTGATTGGTCGGTTCGTCCAGAACGAGCAATTTTGGCTCTTGCGTCAGCGCACGGGCGACCATGGCCCGCTGGCGCTCTCCGCCAGATAGCGTTCCAAGCCGCCGGTCGGCCAGAGGTAAGAGCTGCATGCGCTTCAGCGCACCTTCGATTATTTCCGCATCGCGGGCACCACCTCGCGACAGCCCTTGTGCGTAAGGCGTGCGGCCCAGCGCGACAATCTCACGAACACTCAAAGCAAAATCGGTCGGCTGTTCCTGCAAAACAGCGGCAATGCTGCGGGCTGCGTCGCGCGCGCTCAAGGACCAGATATCCGTTCCATTTAACAAGACACGTCCGGAGCGCAGCTTGTTGTACCGATAGATAAGCCGCAAAAGCGTCGACTTGCCAGCGCCGTTGGCCCCGACAACTCCCAGAATGTGACCGGGCTCCAATTCGAAGGACACCGGATGAAGCAGCACGCCCTGCCGGTCCGGGCCCCATGTCACGCCCTCGACAGTGAGTTTTGCTGCACTCATGGCTTGTCCGCCCCTGCCCCAGCCCCTGCCCCTGCCTCTGCCTTGGCCTTAGCCCCAGCTTCAGGCACGTTCAACGCCGGAATGCGGGCCAAAGCGGTGCGGCGAAGTTTGCCGGGCCGATCGCGCGAGATGCACCAACCGTCGGGCAATTCGGAATATTGGCGCGCAAACGCGATCAAGTCGTCGATGTCCTCTTCCGGTGTCATGTCACCGAAGAGGTACGTCGCCTTGCCTTCAGCACGAAACGCTACCGTGCAAGACCGCGCGCAGCCAGCCATGCATTCGATACCGGCAACGTCGTATCGCGCCTCAAGGTCCGGCTGGTTCTTCAAGTCAACTTCGAGCTTGGCCAGAATATCCTTACCCGGTCGCAGATCGCTGCCCTTTTCACGACAGGTGGTGCACACAATGATCTGGTGTCGATCTGTGGTCATTGTTCGGACTTCTCTGGAGAGGTTTCTTTCAAGCCAGTTTGTGGCCGGGCGGTATCTTCACGAAATTCATGTAACGTTATTACGTTACTACACTCATGTCCGTCAAGCTGCCCTGAAACGGGAATATCCTGCATTGCCCGATGGGCCCGCTCAGCAAGTGAACTGGTTTGGGTCAGCAGCTCGGCAAGCTGCACGAAATTGTCTGTCCGGGTCATGTCGCCCTCCGCGATCTTGCGAGGGCCTTGGGGGAGAAAACCGAAAAGTGGCTGTGCTGAAAACAAAGGCGGAGCCACCGACCGATCTCGTCCAGGGCGCCCCGCCCGGGTTGAAACACAATCGCATGGCAGGTCTCCTGACTTGCGGGTCATCGCTTGCCTGAGCCTTCCCGGGTTTCCTCCCAGTGGTCAAATTCAGGTTTGCTAACCGCTCACAGTTGCGGGGGCAGTCACGGACTTGATGGCTGATGCCTACGTCTCACCGTGTTCCCTTTTAATGCCAGATCACGTTCGCAACCTGACAACCATTGCGAGTCTTGTTCTTGAATGCTGGCACCCACTTTGTCAATAACGACAAATGTCGTGACGCATTTTGTCCACTCAGCGTCTGAAATACACCCTGATTTTCTTCGTATCGGCGCACGCATACAATCACCCTAAGCTATTGAAACAATTCGATTCAGAAATGCTCACACTGCATTTTGGCCAGCTATATTAGGGTCAGGCGATCAACAGGCAGAGTGAATAGTAATGGTCACAATAGCGGCGCATCAGGTCCGGTTCCCATCCCGTTTGCTCCACCACCTGTCATCTGTTCTGATGTGCCTCGCTGTCCTTTTCCTGATGGCTTCAGCAAGTTCAGGATTAGCTCAGACCTCGGCAGGAAATCTCGAGACCCTTTCAGACCTGAGGACCGACACCGAGGACTATTTGACCCTGACAGATCAACAAGTTCGGGAGATTCTCCTGAATGAACTCAAGGAACGAGAGGAGAAAAAGGGAAGCGACAGTGGAGTTTTCAATCCTGCAAAAATCGCATTCTTCTTCAACTCCGCGTTCAGCCGACTTTCAAACCACGGTGGTGAAGTGTTTGGCGCTTATGCGGACCTCCCCGGCATTTTTGGCAAGGGCTATGCCGCTTTCAGCAAAAACCAATCACCCGGCTCGGGAGGCCGGTTTGTTGTCGCTTTGCTTGCCTCTGTCATCTGCGGCGCATTTTTCACGTTCGGTTTGGCGCATTATGCGGCGGGTCGGCGGCAGACGCCCCATCATACACAAATCGCTCACCCGAACGCCCTTGAGAAACTGGCGTCGCACGGCCACACCATTCTCGGTGGCATGGTGTCCATGACAGTTTTTGCGGCGGTAACCTCAGTCCTTTATTTCGTGTTTTTTGATGAGAGTGCGAACAACCGGCTGGCGTTTGTCTTCTACATCGTGCCGATCTGCCTGTTTTGGTTTGCAACTTTATTGCTGCGGGCCTTTTACTCCCCCTTCACCACGGATCTCAGACTGCCATCCTTTACTGACCAACAAGCGCAAAAACTGTTTGTGACAATGTTGATTGCGGTTGGGTTTGGGGCTTTTGCCTTTTTCACCTGTGCCTTGATCAACATGCTCGGCGTCTCTGGTCCGGTCCATGATCTTTTTCTGGTCACGGTGACAGGCATTGCTGCCTTCCTGCTCTCAATCTCATTTACGCTGAACAGAGAAGCAATCCGCCAAGACCTAAGCGTTGGAAATTCAGCTGCAAGGCATTCATTTGCGGCTAAATGGTCCCGTTTTTTGATCTTTCTGCCTGTTTTGGTGTGGGCTGTGTTGGTGGCCTTGGAACTGATCGGGGACGGGGTGCCCCATGGTGCAGGGCTTCTAACCCTGCTGCTCGCAGCGACGTATCCGCATATCGATGCTTTTCTGGTTCGCACCGAAGCCGAACTTCGTGATGATGAAGCGAAGTCCTTTGCCTACGCGGTGATCAACACGGCTCGACCGCTGGCCGCTGCATTGCTGGCAATCGTGCTCTTTGCGTCTTGGCGGCTTTATTCGATTGTGGTCACTCCAGAAGGTGATGGGTCCGTAGCCCAATACTGGAACACACTGGTGAACAGCGTTTTTTATATTTTGGTCGGTTTGGCGTTCTGGAACTTCAGCAACATCTACATCACCCAGCAAATCGAGAAGGAAGACGCGTTAAGGGGCGCGAGTGACGATTTGGGGGAAATGGAAATCGGGGGTACAGGCCTTTCGAGAACCCGAACTCTCCTTCCGCTCATCAAACGCACCATTCAAGTCGTCGTCATTGCTACCGTGACAATGGCCATCCTCACAGCAGCAGGCGTTGATATTGCCCCCGTGCTTGCCGGTGCCGGTGTTCTCGGGCTTGCCATCGGTTTTGGCTCCCAAACGCTGGTACGGGACATTGTCTCTGGGGCGTTCTTTTTGATCGACGATGCTGTTCGCATTGGCGAATACATAGACACTGGCTCGGTGAAAGGGGTTGTCGAGCGCATGTCAGTGCGCTCGCTACAGCTTCGCCATCACCGCGGAGCCGTCCACACCATTCCGTTTGGCGAAATCCAGACACTGACAAACTACAGCCGCGACTGGGCGATCATGAAATTGCGGTTCACTGTTCCGTTCGACACAGACCTTGAAAAGGTTCGCAAGCTCCTAAAGAAGGCGGGCCAAGAGCTTTCGCAGAAAGAAGACATCAAGGAAGACTTTCTACAGCCATTCAAGGCACAAGGCGCTGTCGAGGCCAGTGACTACGGGTTTGTTATCAGCACGAAATTCATGTCCAAACCCGGCAAACAATTCGTTATTCGACGTCACGCCTTTGCCACGGTGCAAAGGGTGTTTGAAGAAAACGGTATTCAATTCGCCAGACCAACAATCAACGTGTCTTCAACAACGGAAACAATTGAGACTGATAGCGACACAGCAGACACTGCGCACGCAGCCGCCCTAGCGGCCCACGCGAAGGCGCAGGCCTCACCTGTTTAATGTTTGGCTACCGCCGTCGGAGTTTCTCCTATTTGGTTGAGCCACGGTCTTGACCATGAACCAGTTCAAGGCGGGGTTTATGGGCGCGGACAAGCTGGCTGCCTCAGCCTTCATATTTCACCCCGGCGTGAGGGCGATTTTCAGGACGCCATCACGTTGGTTTGCGAAAAGGTCATAGGCGTCGACGATCTGATCCAGTTTCATGCGGTGGGTGACCATTTCACTGAGGTCCACACGGCCACTTGCGACAATTGACATGAGCCGCCGCATTCGGTCTTTCCCGCCCGGACAAAGGGCTGTCACGATCTTGTTGTCGCCGATGCCCAAATGTATCGCACTTGCAGGTAAGGTCAGGTCCTCTGTGTAAACACCTAGACTGGAGAGTGTTCCGCCGGGCCTTAGCACCTCCAGGCAGTTTTGGAACGTCACCTGCTTGCCGAGCGCTTCAATGGCAACATCAACTCCCCGCCCATTCGTCAACTCCATGATCTTGTCGACCGGGTTGACCTTTGTGAAGTCGATCACCTCGTCTGCGCCCATCTTTTTGGAGATGGTCAAGCGCCCCGGAACGCAGTCGACTGTGATGATTTTGGATGCGCCTAACAAACGGGCGCCAGCCGTGGCGCATAGACCAATTGGGCCTTGAGCAAACACAGCAACTGTATCCCCAATCTGAATGCCACCATTTTCAGCCCCTTTAAACCCTGTCGACATGATGTCAGGACACATAAGCACCTGCTCGTCGGTTAGCCCATCTGGCACAACAGCCATATTCACTTCGGCGTCTGGAACCTTGAGATATTCTGCCTGTGCGCCGTCGATGTTGTTTCCAAAACGCCAACCGCCGAAAGGGGCGTATCCATGGCGTGTTCCCGGCCCGTCTTGTGAGCATTGACCGCAAAGGCAAGCGTTTGAGGTGCCACTGGGCGTAACAGCTCCGACAATGACCCGCTGTCCTTCCTCAAAGCCCTTCACGGCTGAGCCGAGTTTTTCGATGACACCGACGGGTTCGTGCCCAATTGTGCGTCCGCGGTCGACCGGGTAAGCGCCTGTAAGAATGTGAACATCCGACCCGCAAATGGTCGTCGTCGTAATCCGTATCAGGGCATCTGTTGGGCCTATATCAGGAATTGCCTTTTCCTCGATTTCGATCCTGTCTTTTTCAACAAAGACTGCTGCTTTCATTACGCTCATAACACCCTCGCCAACCTCTCGACCAATAAAAACGCTAGGGAAAACGCAGCGTGAAAACAATCAGCGCGGGTGGACGATATTTTTCACTCTCGTCACGACCTGCGTGGATCTGTCATAAACTCGGCCTCCTCCCTTGCCATGTCGCGTTAAAAAACCTAACTCGATTTCATGACACAGATTCCAACGCCCCCTCGCGCAGATGCGCGGCCCGTCACCCTTCAGACCAACGGCTTTAAACGTCAGGACGATTTGGCCTAGCTGAGAGCAGATAATTGGCAGGAGGTGATGCGCACACGAACTCGTATCTCTATGAAATCAGCGCATAATTCGGTATGATCGGGGAAAATAGACCATAATAAATATTAAATCGAGAAAATCAGGAACACTCTCACTAATTTATCTGGAAGGAAATATTTTGAAATATTCGAGCTATATTTTAACCTTAACTTTTGCGCTTATTCTCCCGACCTACATAGCAAACGCAACATCAACTAAATACGCCTGCCAAAATGATCGCATGTGTATTGACACACGCCCCTGCTCTGCAGTTAGCAACCCGGAAAAGGAGTTTTGCAAATCCGACAGCATTTGCAAAAACGACACCGCCAAATTCACTCTAAGCCTCTCAGATGAAGAAGAGACCGCTACCTTAATTATATTTGGTCAGCCAAATGTTTACTCAATAGCGTACTCACTCGATCAATCCGAATACACAACAACAAATCGGAAGAGCTACCTTTTAGTCCCCGAGCAATACGATCCGGAAAACTTTAGAGGTCAAGAAGTTCGATTTTTCAGCGTTGGCAATATTGTTTATGAAGAGTTTGAGACACCTCAATTGCGCTTTGTATTCACGGACCTCAGACCTGAAGTTGAAGGAAACAGGTCGTATTATGGCTCATGCAAACCGGTAGAATAGGAAATTTAGAAAATCGACAATCAGAGCCTTCCCCCAACACAAGATTTGACTTCACTACCAGCCTTTATTCCGCTGCCAGAGTGATTTTCAGGGCACCGTCAAACCGTTCGTCAAAGAGACCTATACTTTGATGAGACTTCCGACCCTTTTCACTCCGCGTCTGATTCCTACAAAAGGTCAAATGTCATAAACTCAGCCTCCTCCCTTGCCATGTCGCGTTAAAAAACCTAACTCGATTTCATGACACAGATTTCAACGCCCCCTCGCGCAGATGCGCGGCCCGTCACCCTTGAGACCAACGGCTTTAAACGTCAGGACGATTACGCCTGGCTGAGAGCAGACAACTGGCAGGAGGTGATGCGCGATCCTTCTGTGCTGGCCGATGATATTCGCCAGTATCTGGAAGCGGAAAACGCCTATCAGGAGGCAGTGATGGCCCCGACGGCAGACCTGCAGGACGTGCTTTACAAGGAGATGCGCGGGCGCATCAAGGAGGATGACAGTTCTGTTCCCTCACCCGATGGGCCTTACGCGTATGGCCTGAAATATGTGACCGGGGGCCAGCATCCGAAGTTCGTGCGCACGCCGCGCGATGGCGGCGAAGAAACCGTTCTTCTGGACGGTGACAAGGAAGCTGACGGAAAAGCATATTTCAAGTTTGGTGGGGCCAGCCACTCCCCCAACCATGAACTTCTGGCTTGGGGCTACGACGACAAGGGGTCGGAGTATTATTCGCTTCAAATCCGCGACCTCACCAAAGGCGCAGATCTGGATTACGTGATTGAAGACACAGGCGGCGGCGGTGTCTTTTCCAAAGACAGCAAGTACCTGTTCTACATCCGCCTTGATGCGAACCACCGCCCGTCCAAACTGTTTCGACATGAAATCGGCACCGACCCGGCCAATGATGTACTGGTCCATGAGGAAAAGGATGCTGGCTTTTTCATGGGGGTTGGCGAACCCCAGTCTGGCGACACGATCCTGATCGACATTCACGATCATGAGACATCGGAAGTCTGGATGATCCCGTCAGATGCGCCGCTCAGTGAGCCGGTGCTGATCGCCCCGCGCGAAACCAGCATTGAGTATTCCGTCGAAGACCATGGCGATACGCTTTACATCCTCACAAATGCCGGGGATGCGGAAGACTTCAAGATTGTCACTGCACCAAAATCAGCACCGGGGAAGGACAACTGGCATGATCTGGTTGCTCACAAGCCGGGCACGCTCATTCTGTCGCTGACGGTCTACAAGACCTTCATGACACGGTTGGAGCGGGAAAACGGCCTGCCACGCATTGTGATCCGCAGTCTTGCGGACAACAGCGAACATGAAGTTGCCTTTGACGAAGAGGCCTATTCGCTAGGCATGGGCGGCGGTTACGAGTTCGACACTCAAACGATCCGCTTTTCCTATTCTTCGATGACAACGCCGTCGCAAACGTTTGATTACAACGTTCAAACGCGCGAACGCACGCTGTTGAAAGAACAGGAAGTCCCATCCGGGCACATGGCGTCAGATTATGTCAGCCGCCGCTTGCAGGCTCCGACTGCCGATGGTGAAACGGTTCCGATTTCCTTGTTTTATCACAAGGATACACCGCTTGATGGCACTGCACCCTGCCTTCTGTACGGCTATGGCTCCTACGGCATATCCATTCCGGCAAGCTTCAACACAAATGCGCTGTCTCTTGCCAATCGCGGTTTTGTTTATGCCATTGCGCATATTCGTGGCGGCAAGGACAAGGGCTTCCGCTGGTACAAGGATGGCCGCCGGGAGCACAAGAAAAACACGTTTGCAGACTTCATCGCCGCGGCTGACCATCTGGTGGCCGAGAACTTGACCGCCTATGACCGGATTGTTGCGCAGGGCGGATCGGCCGGTGGTATGCTGATGGGCGCTGTGAGCAACATGGCCCCTGAAAAATTCGCCGGCATCATTGCGGAAGTGCCGTTTGTTGATGTGCTCAACACCATGGTGGACGACACTCTGCCCCTCACCCCGCCGGAATGGCCTGAATGGGGCAATCCGATCACCGACAAAGACGCTTACCAATACATTGCGTCCTATTCGCCTTACGACAATGTCGAGGCGAAGGACTATCCGGCAATCTTGGCGGTTGGCGGCTTGACCGACCCGCGCGTGACCTATTGGGAACCGGCAAAATGGGTTGCCAAGTTACGAGCGACCAAAACCGGTGACAGTATCTTGATGCTGAAAACAAACATGGATGCGGGCCACGGCGGTGCGTCCGGGCGGTTTGACCGCCTGAAGGAAGTTGCCTTGAACCAGGTATTTGCACTGATGGTGATGGGAAAAGCCTGATCCCAACACCGGCCTATATCACTTAGAATTGAAATCTCCGCCGGGCTGAATTTGCAGTCCGGCGTTTCTTTATTTTGAACTCCGTTTAGAGTTTTTATCGCTCGACCGAAGTCGAAGGAAAACACAATGACACGACCAAAAAACAATGCACTGATGCGCGGACTGGCAGGTGCCCTTACGGCCGTCTTTTTGTCCGGAACGGCGTCAGCAGCCGAATTGCGATGGGCGTCACCGACCGACCCGCAAACAATGGACCCTCACGCTGTCAACTCCGCGGCGGTTCTTGGGTTCTTGAACAATGTTTACGAGGGGCTTGTCCGCCGCAACAAGGACATGGCGATTGAGGCCTCATTGGCAGAAAGCTGGGAACCACTCGGCGAAACCGGTTGGCGGTTTCACCTGAGAAGGGGCGTCAAGTTTCATGATGGCGCTGACTTTACCGCTGAAGATGTTCTGTTCTCTTATGAACGGGCGGCGTCAGACGATTCTGACGTTCAGTCGTGGTTTGCACCGGTTGCTCAAGTCAAGGTCGTTGACGAATACACCATCGACTTTCTGACCCATGAACCTAACCCGATCTTTCCAGATTCCATCGCCAACTTCCTGATCATGGACAAGGATTGGGCTGAAACCAACAAGGCAAGCCGCCCGGCCCGTGATCAAGAAACATTCGCCACCTTGCGGACCAACGGAACAGGACCATTTGAGGTTCAAGACCGGGAACCGGGCGTGCAAACCGTGCTCGTGCCTCATGCGGACTGGTGGGACACATCAACGCATAATCTGACACGTGTTGAATTTTTCCCGATTTCCAACCCAGCAACTTCCGTTGCAGCGCTTTTAACGGGCGAAATCGACCTCATCAATCCGGTTCCAGTTCAGGATATTGACCGATTGGACCAAAACCTTGAGATCGCGGTCCATCGCGACATTGAGGCGCGGGTGATCATGCTCGGCTTCGGCCACGATGCTGACGCACTGAAATACAATCAGGAAGAACAGGACAAGAATCCGTTTCAGAACGCTCGCGTTCGGCAAGCCGTAGCTCATGCGGTGAACACGCAGGCCATTGTCGACAAGATCATGCGCGGCAATGGTGAAACGGCCTCCCAACTGGTCAGCCGTCATATGAACGGCTACAGCAGCGCCAACGCCGCTGGTGTTGAATTTGATCCGCAAAAGGCTCGTGAACTGCTTGCAGAAGCTGGTTATCCAAACGGATTTTCTTTTGGCCTCATGTGTCCGAATGACCGCTACATCAACGATGAAGCGATCTGCAAGGCCATCGCCGCCATGCTCGCGCGGGTGAATGTTCGCGCCAATGTCAATGCAATGCCGGTGCGCAACTACTGGAAAGAACTGCGCGAAGGCAACTTCGACATGTACCTGCTCGGCTGGTCGCCCGGCACCTTTGATGCCGAACATCCGGTCCGCTTTTTGGTGAATACACCGAACAAGGAAAAGAAGCTGGGCAGCTGGAATTTCGGCGGCTATTCCAACCCGCGGGTCGACGAGCTTCTGCCGCAAATTCAACGCGAGCTTGATCCGGCCAAGCGTCAAGCAATGCTTGATGAAGTGGCTAGCATTGTACAAAGCGACACGGTCTATGTTCCGTTGCACATCCAGCCGCTTTTGTGGGCTTCGCGCGCCAATGTTAAGCTGGTTCAGCGTGCGGACAATTTCGTCATGCTGCGCTGGATCACGGTGGATTGACCATCGCCCGGGGGCCTATCGCCGCCGGGTTCCCACTTTCGCATCACAATCCCTTGGCAAGGTCGCCAAAGGATTGTACGCCAGAGCAAGATCAATTCAGACCCTACGCATTCGGTTCAGGAGATTTTTAATGCCAAGCGCGACACCTTTCGTCAAACGCGCAGCCAAGCTTGGCTGTGTGGCCGCCTTTTCAGTCTTTTTGGTCGGCTGCCAAAATCAAAACTTCGACGATTTCCTGTCCAATCCGACACCGTCATTCAGAAGCATCCCGCAGACCTATAACACCCGCTACGACTGCCGGTCCTTTAATGGCCCGGGCTGGAAAGGGACTGTCGGCGGCAAGTATGCGGCTTTCGGCGAAAACCGGAATGTAACCCGGGTGGGCTGCTTTAAAACACTGCCAGAGTGCAAGACATTCCTCGGCTATATCAGCGGAATGATCCAGATCACCATCTACTCGCGCTGTCAGGAAATCGGGGCCTGAGGAAAGACCTCAATTGCTTTGAATACCCAATAAAAATGCCCGCCGATTTGGCGGGCATTTTTGTTTTTTGAACTGCAACTTCCTGAAATCAGGCGTGCAGGTCCTGCGCGATGTGCGTGCCATCCGGCGCTACAGCATCCGGCGCGATGGCCGGGGATGCGGACGGATCTTCCTTCAGCGATTTCAACAGTCCCCAGCACATGGCCAGCAGAACAAAGGAAATCGGGAACGCCGCGGCAATCGACGCGGTTTGAAGCGCACCAAGTCCACCGGCCAACAACAGAACTGCAGCCACAAGACCTTCACCCATGCCCCAGACGATCCGGAAGATCTTTGGCGGATTGTCATCACCCATGGAGAGCATGGTGGTGATCACAAGTGTTCCGGAATCGGACGATGTGATGAACCACGAGGCCAACAGGAATGTGGCAAGCGCCGACAGTGGCCAGATGGTCCAGCTCATGTCACCCAGCCAGGACGTCCGGCCAAGGTTGTCAATGGTGCCATAAAGGGCTGCTGGAAGGTTCCACGCCCGAACCGTTTCAATGACCCCTGCGCCGCCGGCAACACCTGGTCCACCGGCTGCATTCAGTTCCTGCCAGATGGCGTTGCCGCCAAACATGCAGAGCCAGAAGAACGCGATCAGCGTTGGGACAAACATAACGCCAACCATGAACTCACGGATTGTGCGGCCACGCGAAATACGGGCGATGAACATGCCAACAAACGGTGACCAGGAAATCCACCAGCCCCAGTAGAAGATGGTCCAGCCACCCTGCCACGCAGCGTTGCCTGCTTCATTTGCGGTCCAGAAACCCATCGGAACCACGTTCCAGATGTAGTCGCCGATGGAGGTCACGAAGAAGCTCATGAGCCATTTGAACGGTCCGATTGCGACAAAGGCGGCCAGCAGCACGACGGACAGCCAGATGTTCCATTCGGAAATGATCCGGATGCCATTGCCAACACCAGAAACGGCTGAAAGTGTCGCGATCACCGAGATGACAAGGATCAGCATCAGTTTGGTGAAGATCGAAGGTTCAATGCCAAACAGAACATTGAGCCCCTCTGCCATTTGGCTGACGCCAAGACCCAGCGATGTCGCAACACCGAAAACGGTTCCGAAAACAGCCAGCAGGTCAACAGCATGACCCCATGGACCGTAAATCTTGTTCCCGATCAGCGGGAATAGGGCAGACCGCATGGTGAGTGGCAACTTTTTACGGAACCCGAAATAGGCCAGACACAGTCCGACCATTACGTAGACCGACCAACCATGGAAACCCCAGTGGAAGTAAGTCACCCTCATGGCATCAACGGCGCGCTGGATGTTCATGTCCCCATGGCCGTTCAGGTCGGCATGAGGGTTGTTTGGATATCCAAAGGCACCAGAGTTATCGAAGTAGAAGACCGGTTCTGCGACACCAAAGAACAGGATGCCGATGCCGACACCGGCGGAAAACAGCATGGAAAACCAAGAGAAATTGCTGAATTCCGGTCGACTGTCATCATCTCCAAGTCGAAGTGACCCGTGCTTGGAGAACATCAAAAACACACAGACGAAGAACATAACCGTCATCGCCGTGATGTAATACCAACCCAGACCGCTTTCGATCCAGCTGCGGACGGCTCCGTAGACCTTACCCGCAAAATCAACATTCAAAACCGTGAAAATTACAAACGCCGCAACCATCCCCTTTGCGGCAATGCCCATCCCCGGATGTAACCCGGCGAAGAGGCCACTCTTCGCTACAAGGTGACTGTTTGGGTGACTATCGCTCATTACGTCTCCTCCCCCGTACGTATAACGGTTAAGAGTAGTTTACCATGCGTTAGTCATTTGCACGATTGCGACCTACTTTTGTCTTAGGTAGTCGCTTTTGACGCATTCTTGCCAGTCGGTGTCGGACACAAAATTTGGCCAGAAACACTGCTTTGAATGGAATTGGACACTCTATTTATGCGGGATGTTTTTCAGGTAAACCGCGATAGCTTCTCGGTCTGAAGCTGGCAATTTGGCCATGTTTTCCTGCACCGACACCATCTCACCGCCGACCGAATCGTAGTCTGGCGTAAAGCCGCTTTCCAGATAGTAGGCAATGTCTTCAACCGACCAGCTGCCAATTCCCTTTTCAGAAGCCGTGATGTCCGGAATGGTGCCGTTTCCGACGGGTGCTTTTGCCCCGGCAAGCCAAGATGCAAGCTCAAGGCCGCCGACGGGATTACGAGGCGTGTGGCATTCGCCGCAATGGCCAGCACCTTCCACCAAATATCGCCCGCGTTGCCAGACGGCCAAATCTGTTTCTGAGGTCAGTGGCTCAGCGACCACTGGCCCCTCTTTTAGAAACAGGACCTTCCAGAGCCCAACTGCCCGGCGGATATTGAAGGGAAACCCAACTTCATGATCCGGTGCTTTACCATCGACAGCGGGAAGCGTTTTCATGAACGCGAAAAGATCGGCCACATCCTGCAACTCCATGCGCGTGTAGGACGTGTAGGGAAAGGCCGGGAAATAGTTTTGCCCATCCGGAGACGTTCCCTTGAGCATGGCATTGGCAAACTGCTCCAGCGACCAATTTGCCAGTCCATCCTGTGTACTCATGGAAATGTTAGGCGCTATAAAGTCACCGAAAGGGCTTTCCAGCTTTACACCCCCGACGAGGCGCAGTTTGTCTTCACCTTTTGCACCCGGTGCCGCGTGACAAGATGCACAACCGCCCGCCCAGAACACCTGCTCACCGCGAACAGCGTCACCGGGCTGAAGATTTGCAAGAGCTGTTTCAGACAAGGTTTGCGGGGCGGACAACACCCACGCTACAACAGCGGCGATAGCAGCCAACGAAACCAGCCCCAGCAAAACTTTTTTCACGAAAACCTCCGGCAATAGCAGCAATCACGCCGCTTGGCCTTTCAAGCGACGCGATATCTATTCGATGGGTTGAAATACCCGCTCGGGTTACTTCACCCGGAAGCCCTCATGACAGGATTTGCAGGTTCCCAAAACCGGGCCAAATACGGCCTTGAATGCATCGAGGTCTGCAGGGCCCTCTTTGCCGGAAGCTTTGGCCGCTGCACCTGTTGCCGCAGCGAATTTGGCGAGTTCGGCATTAAAACCGGCGCGGTCATCCCAGATGGCTGGAGCTGCTGTTGAATTGTCGGCCATGTCAGACCCATCCGGGAACAGATCACCAAACGTGTGAGCAGCTGCGTTCATAGTCGCAATCGCAGCCTTACCTGCAGCTGACGTGTACTCGATCTGCCCCTTCAGCATTCCGCCACCAAGGCCGGCAGCGGCACCAACCGATTGCATGACAGCTTTGCGGTCCGCAACCGGGTCATCTGATGCGGCAGCCGCATTCAGGGAAAGACTTGCAGCAGCGAGCGCAGCAACGGCAATTCCATATTTCAAAAAGCGCATAGGGTTCTCCTCTCCAGAAAAATCGCGTCCAAATTGTTAAATCTCACCTAAGGGAAACAACTTAGACATGTCTGTGTTACGGAGACAAGACACGGGAACGTGATCAATGCCACGCACAAAAAAACCCGGCCACAATGGCCGGGTTTTCTCAAATCATTCAGCGCTTTGCTTTATTCAGGAAGCTGCTTCGTAAAGCTCCAGAACGTAATCCCAGTTGACGAGATTATCGACGAAGGCTTCGAGGTACTTCGGACGCGCATTGCGGTAGTCGATGTAGTAGGAGTGCTCCCAAACATCGACGCCGAGCAGCGGAGCTGCGCCGTGAACGAGCGGATTTTCACCGTTCGGTGTCTTCATGATTTCCAGCTTGCCGTCTTTCAATACAAGCCAGGCCCAACCGGAACCGAACTGGCCAACACCAGCTGCGATGAAGTCAGCGCGGAACTTTTCAAAGCCGCCCAGATCGCTGTCGATTTTGGAAGCCAAAGCGCCCGGAAGAGATGTGCCGCCACCATTTGGCTTCATCCAGTTCCAGAAATGGATGTGGTTGAAATGCTGACCGGCATTGTTGAACAGTGGAGCGTTCTTGCCAACGCTTTCTTTCACGACCTCTTCGAGGGACTTGCCTTCAAGACCGCTGCCAGCGAGAAGTTCATTACCCTTGGTCACATAGGCCATGTGGTGCTTGTCGTGGTGAAACTCGAGAGTTTCAGCAGACATATACGGGCCGAGCGCGTCATAGGCATACGGAAGATCAGGCAATTCAAAAGACATGGCAAAACTCCATTGGGTTGAGGCGGACGGAGAGCGCAGCCCAAATCTGCCATAGCTCCCCGCTTCGCCCGGCAATTTAGGAGCCTGAATGCCAAACGGCAATGACGGATTTCCAAATAAAGAAATTTTTTCTTGTTTTTTGTCCCTACGGACAATCACGTAGCGCCAAAAGCGTCTCTCATGAGCTGACTGTCGAAGTGAGCAGGGATCTCGCCTTCGACCGCATAGATGTAAAGCGCTGCGCGCATGATGGCACTCAAGGTCGTCAGAATCAGATTGACCAAGAGGATCCAGACCAACGCCACGAATACCAATCCGATTGCCATTGTAGAAGATGTCGGTGCAATCCAGACCGCGCCTGCGAACAAGGGCAGCATGATGAGCGTCGCCAAACCGCCAAGGAGGCCGAACCCGACATGGCTCACCAGAGCCTCACCCCAGGTCTTGCGGATGGCAGCGACCGAGCGTTTGACCGCATCAACCGGCCCAACACCGTCAACCACGAGAATGGGGACTGCGAAAAAGGTAGCGACAGACCAAGCGGCTCCGATGAAACCAACCAGAAAACGGGCAAGTCCTCTGAAACGACTTTCAAGGAGCTGCAGCAGAAAGCCCACCGTTGCCATCACAAGCGCCCACAAAGTGATTTGAGGCAGGTTCCGAAGTGACAGCCTGAAGCCGTCAGCAACCGTCGGATCTCCACCACCAAAACGGATCAAAGCACAGCCAATCAGGGCTGCGTTGAAGAAAATGATCACAAAATAACAGACAAAATAGAACCCGAGCCCAACGGCTAGATAGAGCAAATGCTGTTCTGCCCCCTGCTCTGTTTGCAAGTCGTTGACCAGCATTTCCAATGCGCCAGAGGCATAAAGCGGATAGACAGTCGCGCCGAGAACCGTTGCCAAAGCAATGGCGCTCATGATCGGAAACAACAAGAGCTCCTTGTCGAGCATCAGAACCCGCCAACAAGGACCAACCAGACTGTACGCGCGCGAAAATTTTGAAAACACCTGAAAACCCCTTTTGATGGGCCACGTTTTTTAGCGTTATTATTGACCTTTCGTCAATCGGCGCGTTTTGCCGGAATCCTATTTTAGGTTCGATCTCACCTTCGGTCACATACGCTCTTTGGGCGCGTCTCTATCCCCAAGCCTCTTTGAGATATCAACCTGTCGGTAACACTCGCCATGTCAGCGTTGCTAGCACGTTTCAAACCCTGCCAGAGCGCGTGACATGCCCTACTCAATCCTGACCGCATCGGGACACCAAGCTTTTGCCCTGTCCCTGATGCTGCCCTGCGCCATCTTGCAGATGAGCGGTACGGCACAGGCAAACGAGGGATTGCGTATTGTTGATGGCGACACGATCGTTCTGTCAGGTGAACGCATCCGGTTGGATGGAATTGATGCACCAGAGCTTGGTCAACGCTGCCTCGACAAAACGGGACAAATCACACGGTGCGGGGCACTTGCCAAGAAACATCTGGAACGCCTTGCCCAACAAGGGCCAGTGCATTGCGAAGGCACTGAGACGGACGGATATCAGCGGCGGATCGCGACCTGTTTTGCCGGTGATGTGAACATGAATGCGGAAATGGTCAGGTCCGGACACGCTTTCGCTTTCGTCAAATACTCCCATCAATATGTGATGGACGAGAAGATCGCGCGCCAATCTCGGGTGGGAATGTGGTCAGGCTGGGCAGAGGCCCCGTGGGATTACCGAAAGGCCAAGTGGCAGGTTGCAGATCAAAGCGCGCCCGTAGGTTGTCCGATCAAAGGAAACATTTCCAACCGTGGACGGATCTATCATCCACCTTGGTCTCCTTCATACTCGAGGACACGGATCAACGAAGCCAAGGGAGAGCGATGGTTTTGTTCAGAAGCAGAGGCCTTAGCCGCGGGGTGGCGTCCATCTGCCGGCTCCTGAATTCGTGTCCAGACCTTGTCTCAATATTTCCGAACTCGTTCAAAACCAAGCCTAAATGACGTAGAGGCTCTGCCCGATATACAACCTATAGACGGTTACACGCCCCACCTCGACTGAACTATACTTCCATTGGCAATAGCAACATTAACGTGCGTTGAATTTGTTCTTCAGCAATTTTGCCGCCTGCTTTGCATCGAGACTTATGGTGAAATCCGGACCGTCAATAGCATGTCAACGCGATCAGCCCATTCAGGCTCACGGACTGCCAGTTTTCTTGACGCTTCCAGCCCATCCTATTCAAGCCGCCCCTCTGAAGTCGATATCCTGAAACTTGGCTTTGGTCTTCAAGGCAACGCTTTTAAGAAGAGTACTGCTCGCTTTGTGCGGCAGGAGCAGTTCAGAAGTTTTTTCGCTGGCAACACGCATATGCAGCTGTTGGCGATACCTGGACTTATCAGTACCTTTATTACCGTTTATCCGGCAATTGGCCTGCCGCAAATCTACTGGTTCATCTTCACGGCGCTGGAGTTTGTGGTTCAAGCCGGTCTGATATTTTTGTTTGGAACAGAGGCTAAAAGACGCAAGTACAAGCGGCGGCATATTTACGCCGTATACTTCGTCATGACGATCTGGATTTCGCTTGCAATCGGAACAATGCCGGTCCTGACGGACCAAGCCAATCATGGCGACATCCAGAAAATCTGCCTCTATTTTACTTTTCTGGTTTGGATGTTTTTTGTTACGTGGTGGTGCAGCATTTTCCCAGTTATGGGCCTAACCGGTCTAACGACCATGGCTGCGATCTACCTGATGATGTCCGAGAACAGCGGCGTCATCGGTACTATCGAATGGACTGTTGTCAGCATTTTCATCCTCTATTCGGTCTTCTTCTGGCGCCAATGGAGGGTCTTTGTCGACGGCGCGCTTTTGCGCGACGAGTTGCAGCGCTCCTGGGACTATATTTCGTTGGCGCTCGCCGAGTTTGAGAATTCGGCAGAAGACTGGCTCTTTGAGACCAACAAGTCCGGTCACCTGATCTCTATTCCCGATCGAATGCATATGGCCGCTGAGCCTCATGAGCTGATCGAAAACGAAACTCTTCTCGGCGAGCTCTTCGTCAAAGGAACCAGCGCGGCTTACCAACTGGAGAACACTCTTCAGATCCAACAACCGATCAAGGATGTCGTTCTTCAATTAAAACAACCCGCCCCCAACCGATATTGGAAGCTGCGTGGGCGTCCCTATTTCGATGAAGATGAGCATTTCAAAGGCTATCGTTTTGTGGCCCACGACTTTTCGGAAAGTCACGCGCTTCAAGTGTCTGCCGCAGAACGGGAGAGGCACGATGCGATTGTGCGCATGACGGCAATTATTGCTCATGACTTCAACAACTATCTGGCGACTGTTGTAGGTTCTCTCGATGTTCTTGAGTTCAGGGAAAACCTGTCGGCTGCTGGCGAAAAAGCGCTTAACAATGCCCGTAATGGAGCGATGCGCGCAGCCAAGGTCACTCATGACCTTCTGTCCTTTACAAAGGGCCACAAGCTTCAAAACGCCAAACAGGTCAATTGCCTGAAAGCTGTTCAGGAAGTGTCGAGAGAAATCATCAGCGCCCATGGACAGGGCCTGATTTTCCAGATCGATATCGATGAAGGGCTACATGTGTTGGTCGACGTGGTGACTTTTCACCGTGCCTTGCGCAATTTGATGGAGAATGCAGCAAAGGCAATGTTGAGCTCTGGCTATGTTGATGTGACTGCAACGTTGGTGAAAGATGCCCGCGTGGAACTTCGCATCCGAGATTATGGAGCAGGCATATCGGAGGAGATACTCGACCGCATTTTTGAGCCGTTTTTCACCACCCGACACGGCGAAGGTGGCACGGGTCTGGGGCTTGCAATGGTCAGAGGCTTTGCACACAAGTCGGACGGCGAAGTTCAGCTTCAGAATGCTGGTCCGGGAGCAGAGGCGATCCTGACCTTGCCGCTAGCAATTCCCATGACCCAACCAGTCCAGCAACCTACAAACGAAACGGCCTCGCCAAGGCAAAATGCGAACTATTCTGGCCGCAGAGCGCTCGTGATCGAGGACAATCCCGAGCTACTTCAGACCTTGAACGAGATGCTGACAGATCTTGGCTTTAACGTAACAAACGCCGAGAGCATTGCGGAACTCCAATACAGAGTTGATCCGGAAGACCCGTTGGACCTGATTGTCAGCGACGCAGTGCTGTCAGATGGGCATGCCTTTCAGCCAGTAGAAGATTTACGGCGCGCCTGCAAAACTTCACCGGGTGTTGTCTATGTTTCGGGCTTCTCCAAGGTCAAACCACCGCATGGCACGGATGTCTTGTTGAAGCCGTTCTCATTGAAAGACCTCTCCGAGAGGATCCACGCCGTCCTGAGTCACCAGCCACACCAATTTGCCGCGCGGGACGTACAATACTACCAAGCCGACAAGATCTGAGATGCCTCCAAAAAGACCGCTTGATTAGTCCTTGCCTTGATGCTGGAAGTGCGGGTAGCGTCTGTTCGTATTTCATCACTTGGCCGGTTCCTTCTTGCGCAGCTTAACGTCCCCCACCCTGTTGGCCATCGGTGGCCTTCTGTCTTTGGCTGCAGCCATGGGTATTGGGCGGTTTGTCTATACGCCCATCCTGCCCTTTATGGTGGATGGGCTTAACCTCAGCGCAGATGATGCAGGATTGATCGCCTCCGCCAATTTTCTTGGCTATCTGATTGGCGCACTTTTCGGGGCTATGCGTGGCCTTCCCGGCAGCGCCAGAAGCTGGTTTTTGGGTGCTCTTTTTGCCAGTGCGGCAACAACGGGACTTATGGGAACCGTCACAAGTCTTGAGACCTTTCTGGCACTCCGGTTTATCGGCGGGGTCGCAAGCGCCCTTGTTCTGGTGTTTTCCTCCAGCCTCATTCTGGATCGCTTGCGCAGCTTGGGAAAGCCGGGGTTATCAGCGGTTCATTTTGCAGGTGTCGGCAGCGGAATTGCCTTTTCAGCCCTTTTGATCGCACTGCTGGCACTGACAAATGCCGGCTGGTCAGACCTTTGGTTTGCAGCCGGTGGTGCAAGCCTTCTCCTGCTGCTGATCAGCGCAAAGTTGGTTCCGGCTCAGTCGAATGCACCAATTTCTGAAGAAGCTGCTCCAGTACGTGGTCCTGATTTAGACAAGCTGCAACTGGATGGCTCGCTTATCCGGCTGATCGTTGCCTACGGCTTGTTCGGCTTTGGTTATGTGATCACAGCAACTTTTGTTTCAGTTCTTGCCCGAACGACGCCAGCCTTGCAGCCAAGTGAGCCATATGTGTGGCTAATCGTTGGTCTTGCGGCAGCGCCTTCCATTTTCATCTGGAACCAGATCTCCGGGCGCACTGGTGCACGGCGTGCCATTGCCCTCGCCTGCCTCACAGAAGCAGTCGGGGTCAGTCTCACCGTGCTATCGCAAGAGCCCTTGATTTTCATGTTTGGCGCAGCTCTGCTTGGCGGCACCTTTATGGGCATCACAGCGCTGGGATTGGTGGAAGCGCGGGCCCATCTGGCCAAACTGGGAACAGCGGACCCAAGACGCATTTTGGCGCTTATGACTGCCAGTTTCGGCCTTGGTCAGATGGCAGGGCCTTGGTTTGCTGGCGAGCTGTACACCCTGACCGGGTCTTTTGAGGCCCCCACCTTATGCGCAGCCGCCGCGCTTGTTGTCGCGGCGCTGCTTGTCGTCAGATAGCCCCCATCAGGCGTGGGCAAATTCCCAATAAAGCTCTCGCGCCTTGGCAGAAATCGGGCCGGGCTGGATGTCCCGCGTTTCGATGCGGTTCACAGGTGACACCTTGTTGTAGTTGCCGGTTGAGAAAATCTCGTCAGCCTCTAAAAACTCCGGATAGCCGATTGTGCGCTCATGAACCTTGTACCCGGCGGTGCGCAGCAGGTGGATCACGCGCTGGCGTGTCAGGCCATTCAGGAACGTGCCATTCGGTGCAGGTGTGTGAACCTCACCATCCTTTGCCATGAAAAGGTTGGCCGATGTCAGCTCGGCAACATTGCCAAGCATGTCCAGCACAACAGCATTATCAAACCCGCGGCTTTTGGCTTCCACCATTGCCCGGGCGTTATTCGGATAAAGGCAACCGGCTTTGGCATTGACCGGCATGGTTTCCATGGTTGGACGGCGGAATGGAGACAAAGTCACCGACGCTGCAGCTTCCTTCGGCGCCATCGGGGCATCGAAAAGGCAAAGGCAGAAGCGTGTGCTTTCCGGATCAGCGGCGATCACGCCCGGTCCGTCAGCTTCCGCCCAATACATCGGCTTGATATAAATTTGCTTGTCTGGGCTGAATTTATTCACGCCGTCTTTGGTCAGCTCCATTATCTTGCCGACTTCGAAGGTCGCCTTCATGCCCAACGCATCAGCAGAATCATTGACGCGCTGACAGTGCAAATCGAGGTCCGGCATGACGCCCTCGAAATACCGGGCACCGTCAAACACGCTGGAGCCAAGCCACGCTGCATGGGTTCGCGGCCCCATGATTGGCGGGTTGCCCGAATACCATTCACCTTCATACCAGGTCCAGGTTTCGCTCCAGGTGCTCATGATGTGTTTGTTCCCTAAATATAAGCAGCTCCATGGGCCAGCCACGCGCCGCGTATCTTGATTGTTGCCCTGAAAAAACGACACAGAGCCAACAAGGTCAACACTTTCGCGGTCACTCCGCAATTTTGAGATAGATTATCCCACGCAATCCGCAGAACCGAAATTTTTCTCGTCAATTGAACCATTCCAAAAACAGAATTTCCCGACCGAAAACCGGCCCGATCTATCTATGTTCGCGCGACTGTCCGCTTTCCCCACTCACCCACGGCACTATGCCGCAGTGCACACTTACGCGGTTTCTACGGCTTGACGTTTCTTTCGGTAGCGGGGCATGTATGCGCCACACATTCATTATCGGGCTTGGAGCTTGTCATGTCGCATGCGGCTTATGTTTTTGATGCATATGGGACTTTGTTTGATGTCCACGCAGCTGTTCGCAAGCATGCGGCGAAGCTGGGGCCAGATGCACAGCGGCTGTCGTCCCTGTGGCGCGAGAAGCAATTGGAGTATTCCTGGGTGCGCGCACTCATGGGCCAATACAAGGACTTCTGGCAGCTGACGGAAGATGCGCTAGACACGGCCTTTGCTCTTGTGCCAACCGCCGACAAGTCCATGCGCGCTGACCTTTTGAGTGCTTACATGACGCTGGATTGCTATCCGGAAGTCCCGGAAGTGCTAACGGAACTCAAGGCAACCGGTGCGAAACTTGCGATCCTGTCCAACGGATCACCGGAAATGCTGGATGCAGCCGTGAAGGCAGCTGGCCTGTCTGACCTCCTGGATGACGTTTTTTCCGTCGATAGCCTGAAAACCTTCAAGACCGACCCGAAGGTCTATGAGGAAGTGACGTTTTCTTATCGCATCTACGCCGATGCCGTCTCCTTCCAGTCCTCAAACCGCTGGGACATTGCCGGAGCCACCAAATTCGGTTTCCGGACTGTCTGGATGAACCGCACCGGCATGCCCGATGAGTATGCCGACCTTTCCCCGGCAGCCACCTTGAGCGACCTCACAGGCCTGCCTGCACTGGGGTAGTACCTCGCAGTGTCACTTGCGCCGCCCCGGACTTGATCCGGGGTCTCTTTCAGTATGGCTGTTCACTGGAACAGATCCCGGCTCGCGCTGCGCTTAGCCGGGATAGCGGTGAAGGAGCGGTGTCGTCTTCGTTCAGCCGCGAGAGCTCCCTCTCCCACTGGGAGAGGGCTGGGGTGAGGGATTGAATGCCGCCGCCCCTTTCGAGATCGCATCCTCTCACCCGCCGCTTCGCGCCGACCTCTCCCACTGGGAGAGGTGAATGGTGTCGTGCTCGATCGCGAACGCGCTACCCGGGCCTACTCCGCAGCGGTTTGAAAGGGTTTTCCCTTTTCGATGACATGCGTTGTGTAGACAACCACAGGCGCAGAGCCGGTGTTGGTCATGCCGCCATGCACCTGCCCTTCAGGGAAATGCACCGTCATGCCTTGTTTGAAATTCACCGCCTTGCCATTGGGTGCAGTCATTTCGCCGCCATCAACCACGACAAGGTGCTCATCCCCGAAATGGGTGTGAAGCGGAATGCGCGCGCCCGGTGCAATTTCCAGACGCGACACCACCACTTCCATCGATGGATCGCGTGTGAGATCGGCGCGGTTGAGCACCGTCCGGTTAACACCTTCCTGAGCCATTGCAACAGGCGCAGTGAGCAGAACCAAGGGAGCAGCCATCAGGGCAAGACCAAAAATATTGGCTTTGACTGTCGAACTCATTTTGAAAACACCTCCAATGAATTGATGCTTCTTCTTACCACAGTCTGCCAACGTTCCGGTCTGTAATTTATCGCCCCGCCCCTTGTGGACGTCTCACGCCGTCCCCACCTGCTTCCAACCATTGAAATCGCTACGTCAACAACCTCTGCAGACCCAAAACAAAGGAACGTGACCCATGATTAAACTCATTATGTGCCTCACACGACATCCAGATCTGAGCCGCGAGGCTTTTCAGGATTACTGGCAGAACAGCCATGGCCCGTTTTTCATGAAAAACATCGAGACAATGCGGGCGAAAAAATACGTTCAGTCACTCACGGTCACGACACCAATGAACGACGCGTTTCGCGAATCCAGAAGCATGCGGGCTGAATATGACGGTGTCGCCGAGGTCTGGTTTGAATCGGAAGAGGACCTTATGGCCGCCATGTCCACGCCAGAAATGGCGAAACTGGGCGAAGAGCTCCTTGCCGATGAAAGCACGTTCATCGACCACTCCAAATCATCCGCCTTCATCGTGCGTGAACGCGAGTTCTAGAGGCAATCAAGCGCGATAACCGGCGGAAATGCTCTAGAACTGTACAGGCAGTGTTTCACCGGTTGACAGACGGCAGGTGCCGATCCCGCCTGCCGAAAAGCCAAGTGACGCATCAGACAGCGTCATTTGGCATTCCATTGACCGCGCGTGGCTCATCAGGACACCGCGGGCTTTGGGGCTGTAGGTGATGCTGGAATTTTCAAACAGTCCAAACTCATCATCGCTTTTGTCGTCATCCCAGAGATAACTGCTGCCAAAGTCCTCAGAACGCGACTTTTCAATGACCATCTTGCCTTGAAACATCTCACCATTTTTCAAGGTTGCGGTCGCGACCGCGCTGTTCTTGAACAACTCTTCCCGAATTTGAAATGAGACGCGCTCAGCGGCATAGCCATTAAGCGAGGTGAGCTGGCCGCTGCCGGTGGTGGTTTCGGCACATCCAGCCAAAGCGGCGGCGGCAAAAATGCTGGCAACAAGTGTGTGACGATTTGTCATTAGGAGATCCTTTTGAAATGCCCGCAACAGGAGGCTGGCCGGTGTGGGACCGACCAGTCTTTTCCTGTCCTCAAAATGCGTAGGAGACACCGAGCATCAGGCGATGATTTGCGGCCGTTCGCTCTATCTGCGTTCCGCCGAACATGTCCTTTTCGTTCAAAATGCCGGTCATGGAATAGTCGGCGCGAACACGCCAGTTCTCCGACACAGCCACTTCCAAACCACCGCCGAACATCAACCCGACACCCACAGCAGAGTGTGTTTTGCCATTGACCTTAGTGGAGTGATCCGTGGCGGCGAGGCCCGCAGTCAGGTACGGCATGAAGCTGTCAAACGGCAGGCCGACACGCCCGCGCAAACTGGCCGACCATTGGCTACCCGCCTTGACCTGACCAACACCGCGAAGGTCCTTTTTGGCCTGTCCGCCCAGATAGGTGGCTCCCGCTTCCACACCGAGAACAACGCGGGACACCTGCCAATTGTAACCGCCAAACAAGCCGAAGGCCGCGTCCATTTTTGAGGCCGTGCTTTTGGCGCCGGGCACCTTGGATTCGGTCAATGTCTGCGACAGGCCAGCCTCAGCACCGACGTATCCGCCTTCCCAAACCGAACCGGCAGATGGCAGGTTTGGCGTGACGAAATCATCATAGACCGGCATGTCGGCGGCCTTTGCTCCGGCAACCAACCCGCCCAATACGGCGCACATGACAAGCGGACGCACCCAAAACCGTTGCACGCTTCCCTTGGAACCACGGCCCTTGGAAACACCGGTTTTTCCAGCCCAAATTGCGCGGGAATACGGGAAGGTCGCCTGACGCGTCCTCATCTGATCAATCTGCATGGGATTTCCCAATTTATGTGACAAATACATCGCTTCACGAATAATTATCGTAAAACAATAATTTTCAAATCTTATAGTTTTATTTTTTTGTCAATGGGTTTATTTTTTTGTTGTGTTATTTCCAGCACCGCGTTAGATAGCCACCATTGCCTGACCCTTTCTTTTTGGAGACGCTTATGACCACGAGCCACAGTGCCGACGTCCTTCAAGCGCAACGAACAGCGCGGCTGACCAGGATCCGCCGGGTGTCCCGCTTCATGAAGTGGTTCGTCACGTGTGTCTTGCTCCTGCTGGTTGCGGTCGGCCTTCTCCTGTCTGCCCTGCTGGTGTTTCCCGGTCCCTTTGAAGCCATGAACGAGATGATGGATCTCGGAGAGGTGGAGCGCCGCCTCGGTGACGTCCCTCTGGTCCAACGGGCAGGCGTGTCGGCCCTTGTGGTGATTTCATTCGGCATTTTGGTGGGGATTTGCTGGCAAATCCGCCAGTTGTTCGAGTTTCTGCGTCAGGGAGATTATTTCTCACCGCGCACGCTTTTCCGCTTTGTTGGCATCGGTGGCTGGCTGATTGCCTTCGGCCTTCTGGATGTGTTGACCGACCCGCTGATGACGCTGCTCTTCACACTGGATTTGCCCGAAGGCCAACGACAACTGGACCTCACCATTGACGGCGGCGAGCTGTTCTTCATCGTGATTGGCAGCCTGATGATCGTGTTCGGCTGGACGTTGCGAGAAGCCGCTGAAATTGCGGATGAAAACCGCCAGTTTATCTAAGTTGTGAATGGACACCTTGCCATGACCACTGACTTTTCCGTCCGTCAAAACCCGCGTTTGAACCGACTATGCGGCCTCTCCTGCGTGATGAAATGGGTGTCGACACTTTGCGCTGCGATCATGGTGGTGGTGGCGCTTGGGTTGGCGCTTGCGCTGATTGATCCAAGCCTTGATTTCCTGGCAACGGAAACCGCCGTCTATCTGGACGAACAGGAGCGCCCCTATGCCGATATCCCGTTTGTGCAGCGGATGGGCATTCTCTGTTTGATGTTGGTCTATTTCGGAATTCTGATCGCCATGGCCTGGAACCTGCGCAGACTTTTCAGCCAATTTCAGGAGCTCCGCTTTTTTGAATTGGCAACCTTGAACCGCATTCTTCTGGCCGGGTCGTGCCTGATTGCCTTCGGGGTGTTTGACATCGTGGAGGACCCGATTTCCTCGGTTTTGGCAACGCTGGATTATCCTGATGGCCAACGCCAAGTAGCAGTTGGATTGGACGGCAGCGAGCTGTTTTTCCTCGTCTTTGGTGGCTTGATCCTTGTCTTTGGCTGGATCATGCGCGAGGCGGCAGCTATTGATGAGGAGAATCGGCAGTTTGTCTGATCGCACCATCTCACCCGCACGGACCTTAGGGGTTCATCATGCCGATTGTCATTGAACTGGATGTCATGCTTGCCCGGCGCAAGATGCGGTCCAAGGAACTGGCCGAGCGCATTGGCATCACCGAGCAAAACGTCTCCTTGCTGAAATCCGGCAAGGTGAAGGGCGTGCGGTTTGAGACGCTGGAAAAAATCTGCGAAGTCCTCAACTGCCAACCCGGCGACATTCTGATTTATGAACCGGAGGATGGCACCGAGAGCTGACTATTCTCCAGCATCAGTCTCCAGCACAGGACGTTCCACTTTCCCATCACCCTCGTTCGTCATCCCGGCCAAGCGCCGCGCGAGCCGGAATCGGAGAGCCTCGATTCTGAGAAACCGTGAGTCCAGCCGATACCGGGGCTCGCCGGTCCCCGATCAAGTCGGGGACCGGCGATGGAGGGTTTTGGTTTCCGTGCTGCCAATCGCACACACATTTATTGACAAATAGCTACAGAAGCGCCGAGGTCCCGGCGCGCGCTGCGCTTGGCCGGGATGGCGGAAATAATGAAAAACAAAGCTAAATGCGTTGAAACTGGACAAGGTTTGGATAGAACACCCTACCTCCCCCCTTCCTGACGCATAGTTTTTTTAATATTTCAAAAGTACATTACCGCTCGTTCTTTGTTTCTTCGTGAGCCAAAATGTCATTCCCTCGAAGCCTATACTTCTTTTTGGCAGCTTTTGTTGTCTACGCCGTGCAACTTTTCCCGCTGACAGGAATATTCCTGATGATGCTAGGTGGTCCATTTTGGTCCGCATTTTTAATCAACATGGGGTTTGTTGGCATTTTGATAGAGGCTGGCTCCGGATCGGCACCACGATTCTGGCTTATAGCACCTGTTATGTGGTTTTCCGGCTATTACCTTTTTGTCTATTCCGAATATGGAAAACTGGAAGACATGCGGAAAGAGTTTGCGACAGCAAATGCTGCAGTAAGTGTCCAATTCGACCCCGTCCAAACACCCTTGGTGATCAAAGGCGAGTTCAGTCCTCTGGAATTGCTGTCCTCCTACAGTATTCAATCCCTTGTCAAACTACCCTCTTCAAACAGTCGCAAATCGGCCAAGGAATTTGTGCTTGCGCCGTTAGACTATTGTAAGCGCATTGAAAAACTGGGGAGCGGAACGCCTTTAGCCATCGATGTACATACCGTGTGGGAGACCAAATCTGCTCAAAGCAGAACAGCGAGCCAAACTGTTTGCGCGTTGAGTTACGCCATAGAAAAGCCCCTAGAGGGAGTGGTCGCTGGGTTTGCTCGGACATATACTGAGCTGAGTCAACTTCCCGTCCGTTTGGAAACCATAACAATCACCCACCCCAACGGAGATGAAAGCTTGATCCGATATGGTTCTGCTAGGGTGTTGAATACCCTTCCGACACCAGTACTAGGCTGCGGGCTTAACTCTGGTGGCCCATCTTGGGAGTGTTTTCATGAGTTTTACAGAGCACATCATCGCTTGACGAAAGAGCTGCCTGAAAACTTAAATGCAAAGTCGCATTACCTTGCAACTGCGTTGGGACTAAAACGGAAAAAGTCAGACCAACTGAAGCCTTTCCCGAAAGAGGTAATTCAGGCGCGCATTGAGGCTGCTGCAGTTCAAGTTCCAAATTGAAAGACAAAACAATTTCTGAAGAAACCGGCGAGCACTTGACCCGCCGAATTGTTATCATTCCGCAGCCTGTTTTGGCTCGTAGCCCAGCGCTGTGTTGAGCTTGCCGATGAGATCGACGGCGGCTTCGGCGATGACGGTGCCCGGGGGGAAGATGGCAGAGGCGCCAGCGGCGAGGAGTTCGTCATAATCTTGCGGGGGAACAACGCCGCCGACCACGATCATGATGTCCTCACGACCTTCGTCCGCCAGAGCTTTTTTGAGCGATGGTACGAGAGTCAGGTGACCTGCGGCGAGTGAGGACACGCCAACGACGTGAACGTCGTTTTCCACCGCCTGACGGGCAGCTTCATCGGGTGTCTGGAACAGAGGCCCGATATCCACGTCAAAGCCGAGATCGGCAAAGGCTGAGGCGATCACCTTCTGGCCGCGGTCGTGCCCATCCTGGCCCATTTTGGCAACGAGGATGCGCGGACGGCGGCCGTCATTGTCCTCAAACTCTTCCACGAGGGCCTGAACCTTGTCGAGCGTTCCGCCCATGGCACCTGCCTCCCTCTTGTAAACGCCGGAAATGGATTTGATTTCGGCCCGGTGGCGATCAAAGACCTTTTCCATCGCCATGGAAATCTCGCCCACGGTGGCCTTCGCGCGGGCCGCCTTGACCGAAAGGTCGAGCAGATTGCCGTCGCCATTTTGGGCGCAGTTGGTCAGAGCTTCCAGCGCAGCCTGTGTTTCCGCCTCATTGCGCTCAGCGCGCAGACGTTCCAACTTTTCGATCTGACGGGCGCGGACTTCCGCGTTGTCGACTTTCAGAACGTCAATCGGCTGCTCGGAGTCCGGCTTGAATTTGTTGACGCCCACCACAGTCTGATTGCCACTGTCGATGCGGGCCTGCGTCTTGGCGGCTGCTTCTTCAATGCGCAGTTTCGGAATGCCTTTTTCGATGGCCTTGGCCATGCCGCCCAGTTCTTCCACCTCGCGAATATGTTCCATCGCCTTGGCGGCGAGGTCTGCGGTCAGCTTCTCGACATAGAACGATCCACCCCATGGGTCGATCACCTGCGTGGTGCCGCTTTCCTGCTGCAGGAACAGCTGGGTGTTGCGGGCAATACGTGCGGAGAAGTCCGTCGGCAGAGCCAGCGCTTCGTCCAACGCATTGGTGTGCAGCGACTGGGTGTGACCTTGTGTGGCCGCCATGGCCTCAACACACGTGCGGATGACGTTGTTGAAGACGTCCTGCGCGGTCAAGGACCAGCCGGAAGTCTGGGAGTGGGTGCGAAGTGATAGGGATTTCGGGTTCTGCGGATTGAAGTTTTCGCGCATCAAGGTGGACCAGATGAGGCGCGCAGCGCGCAGCTTGGCCACTTCCATGAAGAAGTTCATGCCAATCGCCCAGAAAAACGACAAACGCGGTGCGAACGCATCAATATCCATGCCCGCCGCGACACCAGCGCGGGCATATTCGATGCCGTCCGCAATAGTATAGGCGAGTTCCAGGTCTGCCGTCGCCCCAGCTTCCTGCATATGGTAGCCGGAAATGGAGATGGAATTGAAGCGCGGCATATTTTGCGACGTGTATGAGAAGATATCAGAGATGATCTTCATCGAGTGCTTCGGCGGGTAGATATAGGTGTTGCGGACCATGAACTCCTTCAAAATGTCATTTTGAATGGTTCCGGACAGGTCCTTTTGGGCAACGCCCTGCTCTTCCGCTGCCACAATGTAAAGCGCCAGAACGGGCAGAACAGCGCCGTTCATGGTCATGGAGACGCTCATCTTGTCCAGCGGAATGCCGGAGAAAAGCGTACGCATATCATAGATGGAATCGATCGCGACACCGGCCATGCCGACATCGCCGGCAACGCGCGGATGGTCGCTGTCATAGCCTCGGTGTGTGGCAAGGTCGAAGGCGACAGACAGACCTTTCTGACCAGCTGCCAGATTGCGCCGATAAAAGGCGTTGGATTCTTCCGCCGTTGAAAAGCCAGCATACTGGCGCACTGTCCAGGGCCGCTGGACATACATTGTCGGATATGGCCCGCGCATGAAGGGAGCCAGACCCGGCCAAGTGTCGAGGTGCTTCAGATCAGCAACATCTTCAGCTTTTACGACAGGCGCGACATCAATGCCTTCCGGTGTGGTCCAGGCATTTGCGTTCGATGGCGCAGCCGCTTCGCCGAGTGCGTCCTTGAAGGGAATGGTGGAGAAGTCTGGGATCCGGCTCATGATCGGCCCTCCAGTGCAATGACATTGTCGCCCATTAGCCTAAGCCCCAACCGGGTATGCGCCTCTCTCAGCAACATGAGCAGGTTTCCACCTGCATAAAGGAATGTGTCGATGCCCGCCTCCTGAAGTGCGTCTTTCAAGTCACCCGGCTTCCCGGCGAGATAAAGGTGAGACGCCCCGGCATCCTTCAATGCCTTGGCCGCATCGACGGCTTGCTCTGCGTAAACGCGGTCCGAGGAGACCAGACAGGCCATCTTCGCGCCGCTTTCACTAAAAGCTGCGACCAACGCTTCCAGGTTTTCAACCGGCTCGCCACCTTGAGTTTCCAATCCACCGGCGGCAAAGGCATTCTTCGTCCAGGTGGCACGGGCGGTAAACTCGGACAGACTGCCCAGGCAGGCAAGGAACAGTATCGGAGCCTGCCCCGATTCCGCCTTATGCGCATTTGCTTGCGCTCTCAGGTCCTCAAACGGAACAGCATCGCGAACAGGGTGCAGCTTTTCCATTGTGCCGACGGGAGCGCTGTTGGCGTTGCCGATGGTGATCAACTCACAAATGTCTGCACCATCCAGATAGGCCGCGATTTTGGCTTTCAGGAAACGCCCATCCGAGGCAGGGAGCGGCAGTTCGCGACGGGCGTCGCTCAGTTCAACATCCTGCGCCTTGTTAGGCAGGACATGAACCGGTTTTTCAGCCAGATCCGGGAATTCGCTGACCCCGGTGATCGGGCGCACGCGGCGCGCGATTTTTTCGCCACGCGCAGCCGCAGTGTCCGCAATCCGATTTTGAACCTTGCCAGCCACGAGCGCCTTGAAGAGGCCACCTTCCTTTTCAATCTCCTGAAGCATGCTCCAGGCTGCCGCGACCAGTTCCTCGGTCCGCGCTTCAATTGCGCCAGAACCTGCAGATGGGTCAGCCACCATGTGAAGGTTGCTTTCCTCAATCAGGATGGACTGGGTGTTCCGCGACAATCTACGGGCAAACCCGTCAGGCAGACCAATGCTGCCGGTAAAGGGCAAAATGGCGACTGTGTCCGCTCCGCCAACCCCGGCCGAGAAAGCAGCCACCGTGTTGCGTAACAAGTTCACCCACGGGTCTTGCGTGGTCAGCATGCGATAGGAGGACTGCATGTGCAGGCGCATCGGGCTTTGCTCAAGACCACTTTGCTCCAGGATCGCCGCCCAAAGTCGCCGCGCGGCTCTGGCTTTCGCAATGGTGCCAATTTGATCCGCGTCTGCTGCCAGTGTGAAGCCAATTCGGTTGTGCGGCGCTGCCTGCGCTGGCAATCCCTTGTCCAGAAGACGCAGATACTCAATTCCGGCAGCCATGACGCAGGCGAGCTCTTCGGCTTGGCTGGCACCGGCATTGTGCCAAGTGCGTCCGTCCGGCTCCAGAACCCGTGTTGCACAGCCTATTTCATCAAGCGCCACTACAGCGTCGCAAATGCGGGCGCTGACCATCTCTCTGCTGAACCAATATTCGCCGCGCTGCGCATTCCAGCCTAATGGATCCCATCCGGCATTCAGGGAGATGGTTTTCGGGTCAATACCTGTCTTTTTCAGATGCGCAGCGAACATGGCGAGCATGGGGGCCCATTCATGCCCAGCGCCAATACGGATGGTCACCAAGTCAAGAAGCACACCATCCAGAAGTTGCTCCAGATCAGAAAGCGTGTTCACGCGAATACCGTTGCCGTCAGAAACGGTTGAGCTGGCAAAAACCAACTCCATACCGCCCGCCCCACCATTGAGATCCTCCAGGATCTGCGCATTGGCATCCTTTGGATCGGGCAGGTCCACCCTTTGAATCACAGTCCACGGTGTTCCAGCGCTCCGGCCAGCCCGCGGAGAAGCGTCCGCCCGACGCTTATATATAGGGGCGATAGGAAACCCATCTTCCGACAGCCCGGTCAATCGGGATCGGCCAGCGCCCTTTAAAGCAGCGTCCACCGCTTTGGACCAATCCTCTTCGCCAGAGGATAAAAAGGAATCGGGTATCGTGATCAAAGGACTGTCGGTCATTCGCGTCTCCATTGCCCCATGTTTTAGTCTTGAAGACAAAACAAAGGCAACTCAGCCGTTGGGATAGTCTGCAAGTATTGGTATTTCTTCCTATCAACCAGAATTATCCACAGCGCCAGATAATTTTAGCCTTCGAATTAAGTCTATTCTGCCGTTCTGAAGCCAATACAGCCAGTGAGGGAATTTCAACTTTTACTTACAATTTAAAATTGAGTTAATTGTAATTAACTATCAGAAATAACCGTTATTCTATTAGTACTTATTCTTATCGATGAAATTGACAGCTTGAACCTTGCCCATCGTTACACGAGGCTCTCTTTACGATGTTCAAATTCTTAACCCGACTTTTTACGACAAATTTCTGGCGCAATAAGCAAAATTACCCGAATTTCCCTATTGGTATGAACCTCAATTGTGTTGTACGTTTTCGTTATTGCCGCATGGGAAGAAAGCCCCATACTTGCAGAAGGCTTGCAGAGCCTCGACTACTCAACGGAAGTTGAGGCTGAAATCTGCAAAACCCATCGGCGGGCCGCCGAAATAAGCGCAAAAATGCGCAGCGAGCGGGCCGGACAAAGAAAGCGATCATTGAATCGCAAGAAAATGGATGTGCACAATGCTTGACCAATCTGAACTGAAGAACAAACTGCGCGCTGTTTCCGAGGCGAATGCTGCTCACCACGTGCTGGATATCCTAGAATCCAATCTGCGGCGCATGGGTGCGACCCACGTTTTGATCACCGGCCTTCCTATGCCGAACCGCCCGATCGACAGCCTTGTTCACCGTTTTCGCTGGCCGGATCAACGCAACGATGGCATTGAAAGCACATCACTTTCTGCCAATGACAGCGCCTTGATGCTTGGCCTTGCTTCCAATCGCGCCATGGTCTGGACCATTTCGGCTGGCGACATGGAGCACTCCGATCTTCTCGCTGCTGCTGGCGAAGGCAACCAGGTCGTCATCGTTCCGGTGACTGAGCTGCATCCGTTCCAAGCCTTTGTTTATGCAAGCGGCCCGTCCCTGCAGGCCAACAAGTGGGAACTGGCCGGTCTTGAAGTTCTTTCCAATGCCGCTTTTGCCCGCCTGCGGGATCTCGGTGTTGTTTCAGGTCAGCGCCCGGGTGCCCTCTCCACTCGTGAGCGCAAGGTGTTGGAACTAACTGCCTATGGCAAAACTGCCGGTGAGATTGCCGATCTTCTCGACATCTCGCAGCGGACGGTTCACGCTCACCTGCAAAATGCCAGTGTGAAATTGAACGCCTCCAACAAGACACACACTGTTGTCGAGGCACTCAGGTACGGTCAAATTCGCGTTTGACTGAACCCTTTCAACTGACGTGGCTTTTCAGGCACCTGCTTCCACCAGCAGGTGCCTTTTTTCTTCGCGACCTCAGGCACTTGAACAAAAATACCCGCCAAATTGGCGGGTATTTTATCATCTAAGTTGACCCTGTTCAGTAGGTCATCATTGGCGGAAGTTCTTTGGCCTGATCGACCCACTTCACGACCTGAGTTTCACTTGGAACCTGACGAACGAGCTTTTTCTCTTCGTTGACCTCGGCCATTTTCGCAGCGAGATTTTCCGGCTTGCGATGTTTCAGCTCCTTTACGGTGTCAACACCTGCAGCTTCCAACAGCTCGGAATACTCTTCCCCCACGCCCTTGATGCGCATGAGGTCAGCCATATTCGCCCATTTCAGGATGCGCTTGTCATCAATGCCAGTTTCTTCAGCCAGCGCCTTACGCCCTTTCGGGTCTTTGGCGCGCTCCAGATAGGCATCTGTGGTCTTGATGCCGGCAGCATTGAGCTTTTCAGCGTAAGTCGGACCGATTCCTTCAATCTCGATGATCGAGTATCCCATCAGCCAATGTCTCCTTCCAAATTATGGGCCAGTTACCTGTCAACTGCGGATCAGGCCCCAAACCTTTCGAACCCTGGGGCAGTTAAATAATCTGACTCAGGCCCGGAATGTTGGAAATCACATCGTCAACGACGTCATCTCCTGCTTTTTCCTTAGCATAAGAAACAAGTTCTTTTGTAACTGATTGCACTTCTCCCATGGAAAGCCCGGAAGATGTCAGCTCACCTAGGGCTGCCATGGCACCACCGCCGCCGCCCATCATACCGCCGATTGCACCCAACAGACCGCCGCCGCCAGATTCAGCGCCTGCCCTTTCAGTAAGCAGGTCGGATGCGCCTGGAAGAGCTGCCATGACTTGCTGCATCTGGTCAGCAGGACCTTCCTTGTTCAGAAAGTCGAGGATAATTCCAACGGCCTTTTGCGCCAGCTCCGGATCAACTCTCGCAGCGTTTGCGATGCGGCTGATTAGTTCTTCCATAGTTCACTCCCACAACGGCCAACAATTGGGCCTTGTCTGAAAAATATTGCACTCCATCGCTATAAGGTAGACGAAGAGAATCGTCGACCGTGACAACGCAGGTGCAGAGTGCTTTTCTTATCAGAAATGACAATAAGATTCGGTGGGGTTTGAGATCGGTGAGCAAGAACAAGGGAATTTTCGTTGGCGCTGCTTCCAGGGACATGTTTTTGGACCTCAAGCTGGCCAATCGCCATGGCTTGATTGCGGGCGCGACCGGAACCGGCAAGACCGTTTCCCTGCAAATTCTTGCAGAAGGGTTTTCCAACGCGGGCGTTCCAGTGTTTTGTGCCGATATCAAGGGAGACTTGTCCGGTATCGCCATGGCCGGCGTTGAAAAAGACTTTCTGGAAAAACGCGCCGCCGATATCGGCTTTTCAAAGAAGTACAAATACGAAGCCTCTCCTGCCACCTTCTGGGACCTTCTTGGCGAACAGGGCCACCCGATCCGCACCACCATTTCCGAAGTCGGTCCCCTCCTCCTCGCCCGCCTTCTGGAACTCAACGACACTCAGGAAGGCGTTTTGAACATCGCCTTTGAACTGGCAGATGATGAAGGTCTGCTGCTTCTGGATTTAAAAGACCTGCGCGCCATGCTGGCCCACGTGGCCGAGCGAGCCAGTGAACTTTCCAAGCACTATGGCAATGTCTCAAAAGCCTCCATTGGCGCAATCCAAAGACGCCTTCTGGTGCTGGAACGGCAAGGCGCGGAGAACTTTTTCGGGGAACCTGCCCTCAATATCCGCGACTTCCTTCGCACCACCCCTGATGGGCGCGGAATGATCAACGTACTGGCGGCAGACAAGCTGATGACTGCGCCGCGCCTTTATTCCGTGTTTCTGCTCTGGCTGCTGTCAGAACTGTTTGAAGAACTGCCCGAAGTTGGCGATCCAGAGAAACCAAAGCTTGTCTTCTTTTTTGACGAGGCCCACCTTCTGTTCAAGGACGCGCCAAAGGCACTGGTTGAAAAGGTGGAGCAGGTTGTTCGTCTGATCCGTTCCAAAGGTGTTGGCGTTTATTTTGTGACTCAAAACCCGCTGGATATTCCGGACGCTGTTCTGGCCCAGCTCGGTAACCGGGTTCAACATGCACTACGCGCCTTTACACCGCGCGATCAACGCGCTGTTAGAGCCGCAGCGGAAACCTTCCGACCCAATCCTGATCTGGATACAGAACGGGTCATCACAGAACTGGGTGTTGGCGAGGCGCTGGTCTCAACGCTGGAGGGTAAGGGCATCCCGTCAATTGTTGAGCGGACACTCATTCGCCCCCCCTCTTCCCGATTAGGACCAGTGACCAAGGCAGAGCGCCGCGCGATCATTCATGCCAGCCCGAGTTTTGGCGTTTATGAACGGACCAAAGACCGCCATTCAGCCTACGAAATGCTGCAACAACGGGCCAAAGAAGCTCAACGTCAAGAAGAACGGCAGGCCGAGGCTGAAGAAAAGCTCTGGAAGAAGACCGGCGAGCCTCGTCGCTCCCGTTCAGGCTTTCAACTGCCAGACTTTGGCCGCGATGACAGCCCGCGTCCGAGCAGCCGAAAATCCAGAACCAAACGCCGCCGCTCTCGCGATACAGCCATTGAGGCAGGGCTCAAGTCTGCCGCGCGCAGCATTGGCAACTCTCTGGGCCGGGCGTTGGTACGTGGGCTCCTTGGCTCTTTGAAACGGGGATTTTAGGCTTATATTTATCCGCCGAACCAAGCGTTTTCAAAAGCGACAAACGAAGTGACTTTTGATTTAAAAGTAGAGCAGAACGCCCTGTCCGTAGGAAAATGGGCTAACTTGGTCATGGCCTTTGCCGGAATTTTGGCGGCATGGTTATCTCGCTCGGATGCCATTTTGGTTGATGGGCTTTATTCCGGTATCAATTTTGCTTCCGCCATAGCGGCAGCAGCAATTGGTCGGCGCGTAGGTGCTCCCCCAACTCGGGTACGCCCTTGGGGACATGATTTTGACGAGGTACTATATGTCACATTTCGAAATCTCATTCTAATTGGTGTGCTAGTCTTTGCGGTATTTATCTCCGGAAACAAGATCTACATTTTTCTCTCCGGTGGAGAGGTTCCTGAACTGGTATTCGGGCCGATAGCAGTCTACGCAATTTTCGTAGCACTAATTTGTCTTTTGCTCGCCTTCAATTTCCGCAGAGCCTACTTCAAAACTGGAAAAAAGAGCAAAATCTTAAAAACAGAGGCACGCGCCGCGCTTGTAGATGGCGCTTTGAGTATCGGTTCAGGGTTAGCGCTTTTATCACTGACCTACTTAAACGGCACGCCCCTCGAGTATTATATTCCAATCGGTGATGCAGTTATTGTTTTGCTGCTGCTGGTTTTCATTATCTGGCAGCCGCTGGCTGCCTTCCGGGAGACTTTATCGGATCTCGCCGCGGTCAGTGCGCCGGCAAAGACAGTCTCACCAGTCGCAAGGGCAGCCCGCGACCTTGCCCGCGAGATGAACCTCAAGTTTCATCGCGCTGCTGTGCTGCAGGCTGGGCGCATGCATTATGCCGCGATCTATGTTGACGCAATTGCCCCTTTGACCGGTGTCGAAGTCGATGCGTACCGCGACAAGGTGTCTGCGCGATTGGAAGACCTGATAGGACCAACACGAGTGGAAGTCGTGCTAACCGCAAATGCCGGACCGCTACCTTCTCACCCAACGTGACCCAAAAAACAGCTAAATTCGGTTTGCGATTGACCCCGATTTGGTGTCTCTTGAGGCCTTCTTCGGGCATGGCCTGACGCCGTATTTTCACATTTCTAAGGACCTACGATGAGCACCATCGACGCTGTTCTCGCGCGGATCGACACTGATCTGGATGCGAGCCTCGACCGCCTCTCAGAACTTTTGAAAATCAAAAGCATTTCCACTGATCCAGCCTATAAGGCTGACTGCCGCGCAGCCGCTGAATGGCTAGTGGGTGAACTCAACGAGATTGGAATTGAAGCCAGCGTGCGCGACACGGCCGGTCATCCGATGGTCGTTGGGCATAAAAAATCCGGCAAGGCTGGGCCGCATGTCCTTTTCTATGGCCATTATGATGTTCAACCGGTCGATCCGCTGGAGCTGTGGAACAGCGACCCGTTTGAACCGCAAATCGTGACCAAGGACGACGGCACAAAGATGCTGGTTGCACGCGGCGCGTCGGACGACAAAGGCCAGTTGATGACCTTTGTGGAAGCCGCTCGCGCCTTCATGGCCGAGACAGGTGATTTGCCGATCGATGTAAGCATCCTGTTTGAAGGGGAAGAAGAATCTGGTTCTCCGTCGCTGCATCCGTTCCTGGAAGCCAACAAGCAAGAACTTTCCTGCGATCTGGCGCTGGTGTGCGACACCGGCATGTGGGATGCGGATACACCGGCAATTTCCATGTCCCTTCGCGGCATGGTCGGCGATGAGATCATCATACGGGGCGCTTCGCGTGACCTGCATTCGGGTGCTTATGGCGGCTCTGCCCAAAACCCGAACCACATCATTGCCGATATCATTGCCGGACTTCACGATGAAAATGGCAAGGTGACCCTGCCGGGCTTTTATGACGGGGTTCTGGAAGTTTCTGATGAGGTGAAGGCCAATTGGGCCTCGCTTGGTTTTAAGGTCGAAGAGTTTCTCGGCGAGATCGGCTTGAAGCACCCTCGCGGCGAAAAAGACCGGACGCCACTTGAGCACCTTTGGGCGCGGCCAACTGCCGAAGTCAACGGCATGTGGGGTGGATACCAAGGCGCAGGATCCAAGACCGTGATCCCGGCTGAAGCTCATGCGAAATTCACCTTCCGCCTCGTTGGCGATCAAGACCCGGACAAGGTGCAAGAAAGCTTCCGCAACTATGTCCGCTCCAAGATCCCGGCGGATTGCGCAGTGGAGTTCATTGCCAAGGAAGGAAGCCCCGCCACACGCCTCGACACGACCATTCCGGCTGTCGCCAAAGGCAAAAAAGCCTTGAAGGACGAGTGGGGCGTGGATGCGGCGCTTGTTGGTATGGGCGGCTCCATCCCGATCGTTGGCGACTTCAAACGCATGCTCGACATGGATTCACTGTTGATTGGCTTTGCCCTTGAAGACGATCAGATCCATTCGCCGAATGAAAAATACAATATCAAGAGCTTCCACAAGGGTATTCGCTCTTGGGCGCGTGTTCTTGATGAGCTCTCCAAAAGCTGACACTCGGGGCCACAAGACTTGATCTTGCGGCCTTCTTCCCCAAAACAAGGGGAATTGCTTTTTAAAGGACATCGGTGATGAAATCTGTTTGCGTATTTTGCGGATCCAGCTACGGCAGCAGCGAAAGTTATGCGGAAGCCGCCTGGGCGATGGGCAAATCCGTTGCTGACGCCGGATACACACTGGTTTACGGCGGAGCCAATGTCGGCCTGATGGGGATTGTTGCTGACGCCGCGCTGGAAGCTGGTGGTGAGGTGATCGGCGTTCTTCCCCAATCGCTTCAGGAAAAGGAGATCGCCCATGATGGTTTGAGCGAACTCCACATTGTGTCTTCAATGCATGAACGCAAGGCCATGATGGCTGAGCGCTCCGATGCCTTCGTCGCTCTGCCGGGCGGTGCAGGCACGATGGAAGAGATTTTCGAAGTCTGGACCTGGGGCCAACTTGGTCTTCACAAAAAGCCCTGCGGGTTTCTGAACACCAATGGCTTCTACGATCTCCTGATCAAGTTCTTCGACATGCAGACCAATGAAGGCTTTATGAAACATATGATGCGCGACATGGTGCAAGTGGCCGAAACACCGGAGGCCATGCTAGACCTGTTTCGTGCCTACGAGCCGCCTTCCACCCCCAAGTGGATCAAGAAAAGCGAGACATAAGGTGCAATCTGATACCGGTAAGGCACTGACAATTTTTATCTAATTGAAAAACCGGTTCAGAAGTTTTTCCTGCCTTTGCCTTGCCCAAATTTGGGTGCTATCTCCACGCCACTGATAATAACAACATTGTCGAGTGGAATGTCCATGCATTTGTCGCGTCTTGTCGCTGCTGTTCTTCTTGCCGCCGGAGCTGCGGCCTGTTCTCCAACTGTTGTGGGTGAAGGACCAGCCATCAGCGCCAGAACGTCAAACGTAACGCTCGTCAAATTCACAGACGACCATGTTGGCGGCATCACTGCTGAAACGGCTTATGGCGCAAAAGCCATTGAAGCGGCCCTGCCCGGCTTCACCACCGAAGGCATCCAGTCCGCGAATGAGAACAAGACGGAATGGGCCTTGGCTGCATTCAATTCTGACGGATTTCAGGTATTGCAGGTGTTCAAGGCCAGTGATGGCAAAGTGCGTACCGTTCATGGGGTCACTCACCATCTGGAAGGCCCGAATGGCGAACGCATCGGCATGACCTTTGCCGAAACACGCCAAAGCCGTCGTGCTTGCCGGGTTGGCAAGAACCTCTGGCGCGGAATGGCCATCTGCAAGGCCAAGGGGAACCCGAGCGTAGAGCTGATTTATTCCATTCCCGGTTATCAAGGGCCATTTGATCGTCTGGCACCCGATAGCGAATTGAAGGGTGCTATGTTGCAGCGGATTGTCTGGACGCCCCAATCCTGACTTGACCTGATCGGGCTCGACCTGCCCGCGCCGCAATTGCATCATCCCAATGTCTGATATTTGAAGCAGACTTTACGGGCAAAAGACCCGTGACGTCCGCAGCCGTGTCGGGTAAGCCTTGGGCATGTCAAACTCGATTCCCTCCCGTCTCGACAAAGATGCGCTGGCCGAAGGTTTGCGAAACGGCAACCGGGCCGCACTGGCGCGAGCGATCACCCTTGTGGAATCGCGCAAGGCAGAGCATCGGCAGATTGCCCGTGCCCTCATTCAAGATCTATTGCCGCTCACCGGCAAGGCGCACCGCGTCGGCATTACCGGCGTTCCGGGGGTTGGCAAATCCACAACCATCGACATGCTGGGCTCCAACCTGACAGCCGCAGGTCACAAGGTCGCCGTTCTGGCTGTTGATCCTTCCTCCACCCGCACTGGCGGTTCCATCTTGGGCGACAAGACCCGCATGGCGCAGCTGGCCGTGGACAAAAACGCCTTCATCCGCCCCTCCCCCTCCGCCGGAACATTGGGAGGCGTGGCTGCCAAAACCCGCGAGTCCATGCTTTTGTGCGAAGCTGCTGGGTTTAATGTCATTTTGGTGGAGACGGTCGGTATCGGCCAGTCGGAAACAACCGTCGCCGATATGGTCGACTTCTTCCTTGTCTTGATGCTGCCGGGCGCTGGTGATGAACTGCAGGGCATCAAGAAAGGCGTTTTGGAAATTGCCGACATGATTGCCGTCAACAAGGCCGATGGGGATGGTGCCATGCGCGCGCGGTCTGCAGCCTCTGACTACCGCGCCGCCCTGCATATTCTCGCACCCAAATCACCCACATGGTCCCCGCCGGTTATCACCGTCTCCGGCCTTGCCAATCAGGATCTCGACAAGCTGTGGGAGCAGGTAGAGCTGCACCGCGCCAAGATGACCGCAACAGGAGAATGGCAAACGCGGCGGGCCGACCAACAAGTCGCCTGGATGTGGGACATGCTGCAGCAGCGCATGATGGATGCCCTGCAAAACGACCCACGGACATCCGATCGCCTCAAAACCTTGGAGACCTCCGTCCGCTCCGGCGACACGGCTGTTTCGTTTGCCGTTGACGAACTGGCGGGACTGATTGGGTTGGAGTAGCACGCAGAACAAGTTGACAAACTTTGCCAAAGTTCACATTCTCAATTGAAAGGAGTGTACAGCATGGCAACGATGAACATCTCCCTACCTGGGTCCATGAAAGAATGGATTGATAGTCGACTAAAAGGCGGTCATTTCGGCAACACGAGTGATTATGTGCGGCACCTGATCCGGATGGATCAAGAGCGAACCGAAGCGATAACAAGCCTGCAGGCAGCAATCGATGAAGGTTTGAGCAGCGGAGAACCGCAACCGCTCGACTTAACCGCACTCAAGAAGCGCCTTAGAAAAACACATGGCGGGACCTAAGCAGCGAAGGCTTCGCCTCTCCCCCAAGGCCGAACAGGATCTGGAGAATATCTGGCTTTACAGTGCCGACAATTGGTCGGCAGATCAAGCAGATGCCTACCTTGATAGCCTGGAGAACACGCTTCAACTGCTATCAACATCTCCAGAACTTGCGCGGGAACGTTCAGAGTTTGATCCGCCTGTACGAATATACCCTGTCGGGCGACATCTCGTTATTTATCGCGAACACGGAGATTCCTTGGATGTCTTGCGCGTTTTGGGTGCAAGGCAAGATTGGATTTCGGTGTTGCGCATGCTTGATCAATAACCCGCTGAGATAATTGCCATTCCTGTATAGGGCGTGATCTGATAATCACCTTCCCATGACCACAAAAACACTCCTCGTGACCGGCTTTTCCGATTTTCCCGGCATGCCGGTCAATCCGACAGAGCGCTTGATCGGCCGGTTGCCGAAGCGGTTGCCGGCGCACCTTCATGGCGTGCGGTTTCGCTACGCCGTTCTGCCGCCAGAGTGGCGGGCGCGGGAGGAAAAAACGCAGCACCTCATCAACGAGGTGGACCCGGTCGCCGTGGTGCATTTTGGGGTGGACGGGTCGCGGCGATCCATCAACATTGAAACTCTGGCTCGCAATTGGGCGTCGACCACCCGTGCAGACGCGGCTGGTGACGTTGCCCCTCATCGCCTGCTTGCCAAAGCGGGAACGCCCAACCGGCGCGCTACGCTTCCTGTTCGCTCTCTTCAAAGGTCCGCGCGACGCAGTGGTGTGGATGTTCGGCTTTCCGACAATGCCGGGGATTATCTCTGCAATGCCACGCTGTGGGACACGCTTGGCACTGGACGGCAGGCTGTATTTGTTCATGTGCCCTCCCTGCCTTGGGGCCGTTATGAGAACAGGCCGTCCTACCATTCTGTCGAGACGACAGCGGTGTATCTGCTGCGCGATTTGGCGCTAAGGCTCAGCTGATCCCTTCCATGTGGCATCGTCTGGCTCACGCGAATGTTGTTTGAATGTCAGCAGATCCCCCGCCATCTTTTTGGTCAGGAAGTTCTGCTGGAGAAACCTCATGAACATGCGTCGCGGAGTGTTTGGTTTAGCTGTCGCCGTCATGGCTTTTGCCGGAGTCCTTGCGCTTGCAGTCCCCTCCTTTGCCAAGGACCCGCTGGGTCTGACCGGTTATGATCCTGTGTCTTACTTTTCCGGTAGCAGACCGCAAAAGGGCAGCTCACAATTTACCGCGCAGCATCGGGGGCACACTTACCAGTTTGCCAACAAGCAGAACCTGGATGCCTTCAAGGCCAATCCAGCTCGTTATGCGCCGCGGTTTGACGGCTTCTGTGCTTATGGCGTTTCCCGTGGCTACAAGGTCGGGGTTGATCCGCTGGCCTATAAGGTCGTGGATGGCAAGCTCTACGTGAACTACTCCAAATCCGTCCAGCGCACCTGGAGCCGCGATATTCCCGGTTACATCTCCAAGGCCAACAAGAACTGGCAAGGACTGAAGTGATCCCCTTTCTTTGACGACTTGCCAGATGCAAAAGCCGGCCCCCACCGGCTTTTGCCTTTTTCGCCCCTCTTCTTCTGCCGCAACGTGCATTCGGCACGGTCTTTGCTCCGTTTGACACAAGTTAAACGAATGATCCCGAATTGGGACAATGCAGGGCAGAACCGTGGCGTATCGATACACATCTCTTCTCAGTCGTCGTGCCTTTTTGGCGGGAACGGCTCTGTCCTTGAGTGCTGCGAAGGCAAATGCGCTCGTGCAAATAGCCGAAATGCGCGGGTCCATCGAAGCCCCCGAGCTGGGGCTTTTACCCAATACCGGAACTGACCAGACCCAGCAGTTTCAAAATGCCGTCAACCGGGCCGTGGAAAATGGCCGTGCGTTGTTTCTGCCCGCTGGCATCTATCCCGTAGCCAACCTGCGCTTTCCAAGTGGCACCTTGATTGTCGGCATTCCAGGACGCACGCGACTTGTTTATCAGGGCGGCGGCGGATTGCTGGCCCGCGCTGAAGGGGTCAGCAATGTCGGCCTGTCCGGCATCACCTTTGACGGTGCAAACCGGAGCATTGGAGAGTTCACCGAAGGGCTGCTGCATTTTATCGGCGTTCGCAATCTGTCGCTTGAAAACTGTGAGATTGTCGGCTCAACGCGCACCGGTTTGTTGGTGGATCGGTGCTCCGGGCGCATTCAGGATTGCCGTATCACGGGTGCTGCAGAAGCAGGCATTCGCTCAAATGAGGCAACTGGGCTTTCCATCACCGGCAACACGGTTGCGGACTGCGCCAATGGCGGCATTTGGGTGCATCGCTGGAAGGAAGGCGAAGACCGGACCATTGTTGCCCATAACCGGGTGGAACGGATTGGCGCCAAATATGGCGGCACGGGCCAGTTCGGCAACGGCATTAATGTGTTTCGCGCCCATGGCGTTTCCATCACCAACAATATGGTGTCTGATTGCGCGTTTTCCGCCATCCGCTCCAACACCGGATCCAATGTCCAGATATCTGGCAACACCTGCCTTCGCTCCGGCGAAGTAGCGATCTATTCGGAGTTCGGGTTTCAGGGCGCATTGATTTCCAACAATGTGATCGACGGCGGCACGACCGGCGTTTCAATTGCCAACTTTCAAAGTGGCGGACGGCTGGCCGTGTGTTCAGGCAACCTCATCCGAAACCTGGCCGACAAAGGCCCCTATCCGGCTGAAGTTGCCGGGTTTGGAATTGGGATCGCCGCAGAAGCTGAGACGACAATTACTGGCAATGTGATTGAAGGCGCTCCGCGCTTTGGGCTACTGCTGGGTTGGGGGCCATACATGCGCAATGTGGTGGCCTCCCAAAACATCTTGCGCAATTGCGGTACCGGCATCGCCGTGACAGTCGTTGAGGGGGCGAAAAGCGCCATTATTTCCAACAACGTCATTCAAGGCAGCGAAAAAGGTGCCATCAACGGCTACCGCTGGCTGGACAAGGCCACCGGTGAATTGAACAACGTGACCGATTTTTCCCACCTGAGCGTAACCGGGAACCAGATATCGGGGTAAGGGAGCATACCTCTCCCTTTAATGGCTCATCCAGATCCCCATAATATCGTCAAACTCGTATATATCATCGCCTTCCTTTGGGAAAAGATACACCTTCCCACCCGCAAGATCGAAACCGGCATCGTTTTCGGAGAAGAGTTCCAAAAGCATACCGTCCTTTTCCCTAACCGGAAAACCATCCTGAGCTGAAGCCGGGTATCCGAAGAACTGATGGTAGACTTTCTCTTGTCGGAACTTTGATGGCAGGTCTTCCAATTTCCCATCGATATTTAGACAGACCGGATGTGATTTCGCGTAGTTCATATATGTTTCGATTGGGATCTGCTGACTCAGATTTTCGTCGGATCCAGATTCTGCGATAACTCTTTTCACCGCGCGTTCAATAGAGTCTTTGATGTAGCCGTATTTGTCTTGGACGAGCAACTCATTCACGTCGTCGATAAAAAACTGGGCATCCCCTGATGACAATGCATGATTGTCTGCCCTTTGTGCCCAGATCGTCCATTCCTCAAACTGGTCAATCTTCCCCACATCATTCAGGAGTGTCGCGTGTCTCAAAAGGAGCTTGCGGCAAATAAGCTCAACGCCGCGCGGCGAATACGGAAATCGTGTCTCGCCATACGGACGTAGCCTAACTGAACCAGACAGGCCTTCCTTGTTGTCGAAGATTGAGAAAGCCCTCAACCGCTCGCTATCGACTTCCACAACACCGAAAGCCGACGTGAGCTGTTCGTTTCGCAAAGCAGTAGCTTTTAAGTCGAATCCTGGTGAAGCTGCCACGGGCAAATCCGATGCAAATGGCAAAGTCTCGATTTCGGCAAACTGAAGTGGCCATTGTGGAAACAATTTCAGTTCTGCTTGATCGGATGGATTGAACTCATCATCAAACCCATTCCGCCCCTGCCCAATTGGCTGCAAATCCGCAGGCGGGTCAGTTGGGACACCTGCATAGCTTACATCATGAATTATCCGAATGTCGTTGTCAGAACTTGCATCTTCGAAGGACCAAATCATCTCTTCATCGACCCGGCCGAAGAATAGTAAAACACCGCTTTCGGGAAAGCTCTCAAATCAATTTGAAGTAGGAAATGAAGCGCTGTCTTTGCATTAGCGCCCCCTGGATATCCTGGCGCTCTCGGCCATTCAACGGATCGAGGGAGATCGGGTTTGCCGCCAAGCCTACTTCTTCCACCAACCCTAGGTCGTGGCGGATAGGGGCGAAACGCTATTACGGCCTTTTTGCCGTACTGACTTCTAAGAAGATCAAACCTCCCTTCCAAATCCTTTTCAGGATGCAACACCGGATCATTAGGTTTAGCTGCCCGGCGGGCCTGATAGTCCCTCATGGCGTCTTGGATTGCCTTGTCAACCCTGTCTGGTTCCGGAGCAGAATCCTTGGTGGAATCGGCCACAGCGGCGGATTTCACCTCGGCATTGCCAATAACAACATCGCCTGCTTTTTGATTTCGAATAACCTTGGGCTGCTGCTTGGACAAAACTGACTGCATTCGACTACGGCTTATTTCATCAACCTCTTTTTCAGGCGGTCGACCACCTCTTTTAAGCTTCTTCAATCTCTTGGAGGCAATGAACTTGGAAATTGGATAGAGTATCAGATAGGCTCCCACCATCAGGATTAAGAAGTATAAAAACACATCCACAACGGACATAAATCTTAACTCACTATAAAACTTTAGCCCACAAACCAAACGCCTAGCGACAGACAACTGATTTAAAACTCATCACGAAATCTCACTTACGGCATATTCAGCTTGATACTGCTTAATCTGCCTCAGCTGACGATCTGGTTCTCGTGCAGGTCTTCGGCTTGACCAACGAGATTGCGCAGCATTGCTTCGGCCTTGGCCCGGATATCTGCCAGTGACGGATCGCTTTCAGCGATTGTTTCCGGCACGAGACACTCCAGCGTATCCACCAGCGAATAGCGCATGTCGATGGCTGTCAATTGAGGGGCTTCAGAGGCTTGAAGCTCCATTTGTAAATTGCGCACGATAAAGGTCAGGAACACCTGCTCCACCATGCGGGTGCGGTCAATCAGATCTTGTAAATGCCCTGCCAGTTCTTCGTTGGTCACTTGTCCCGGCTCCACTCATAAAAGAATGGATCAAGGCAAACATGCCTTGAGGAACTTGGCAAGACAGGACATCTGGAAACGCCATAATTCCCCAAGGGAATCAGCTGTTTGAAGCGTCCAACGCGAAGCGAAGCGACAAACAGGACAATCCACCGTCCACTTTACGGGCTTCATGGGTGGGCACGAGCACGGTTTTAAACCCGGCGGCCTGGATCGCAGCCTCTGTTTTGGGATAGCCCTCCGGCACCAGAACCACATCATTCACGCGGATCACATTAGCCGCGTATTCTTCGCCATCCGGCACCACCACCAGCTTTCGACCTGCGAAAAAGCCACTATCTGCCATCGGCTGCGTTGCGAGAATGACGCCATCACCAAGGGTGGAACAAGCGGTTTTGAAATGCAGGACACCTTCGGGCGTTTCGCAAACTCGCGCCGAGTAGCCCCACGCGGTCAGGATCGCCTGAAAATGCTCTGCGCCTTGACGATCAGTTCGTGCGGACAGGCCGATCAGAATTTCATCGTCCAGCGTGAGGATGTCTCCCCCATCAACATATCCGCCCTCTGGCAAGTCCACGACAACATCGAACGTGTCTTCCAGTGCGCTGCGAATTTCCTCAGCCTCGCCTTCGCGGCTTTTGGCTCCCGGACGCAGGACAATCGCCCCCTGTGGCAGACAAAAGGCCGGGTCTTCTACAAAACAGCTATCCGGGTATGCTTCCAAGGCTGGCAAAACGGTCACGTCGATCCCCGCCCCTTGCAGCGACTTTACGTAAGCCTCATGTTCAGAGCGGAAAGCAGCTCCATCCGGATTGCCTGTATCCACGGCCCGCAAACCTTTAGCGACACTGTCTGAAGGCGTGCGAGTGATCGCGTGGGTGAAACGGAAGGACAATCCGGGAAAGTCAGACATGGCAAGCACTCGATTGGAAAAACAAATGAAGGACGTCACTCTTAGACTGGCGCGCCCTGAAGATGAAGAGGCATTATCGGCCTTGATCGACAAGGCTTATGCCCGGTTTCGGCAGGATATTCCCGATTTGCCGGATGTGTCTGCAGGGCTTGCGGATGACATTTCAACCAACACGGTGTTCGTCGCCGTCTCGAATGGCGAAATCGCAGGCGGTGCAGTTGCTGTGCTTACAGATGATCGCGCAACCCTTGCCAATCTGGCGGTTGATCCGAACCATGGCGGCAAAGGTATCGGCGGCGCTCTTATCGAGAAGGTGGAAGACCACGTGCGCCAAAAGGGACACACGCATCTTTACCTCGCAACCCATAAAGACATGCCGCAAAATGTCAGCCTTTACGAACACCTCGGCTGGGTCGTCTCCGGCCAAAAAGGCTCAAAAGTCACGATGAAAAAGGCGCTTTGAAAGCACCTTTATAGCTCATTCCACATATCTCGTTCGGCCATCGTTCAGCATGGCGGTCACAGTGTCAAAACTGGTTCGACCTCCGGCAACTTCTGCGTCCAACTTTGCTTCGAGTGACTTAACGTGTTGCAATCGCTCGATGACCTGATCAATCTGCTCGAAGGGAACGACAACCACACCGTCTCGGTCTGCGATAATCATATCGCCGCTCTTTACCGTCTGGCCGCCGATATTCAATGGCAAACCAACGCGCCCCGGTCCGGACCCAAATGGTGATGCCGGGTTTAACCCCGTGCACCAAGCAGGAACTCCTGCATCCACGATGCCCTGATAGTCACGCATTGGGCCGTCTGTGACAAACCCGACACCACCGTTGTTCTTCAACATGCCCATGACCCGGTCACCGGCAACTGCAGTGCCTTGATGACCGTCATTTCCGGCGACAAGAATGTCGCCTGCCTTCATAAAGCTCATAGCGGCCAAAGTTGCCAGGAGATCAGCTGGACCGTTGTCCGCCGTGATCGCTGGTCCCACAGCGACACAGTTCAAATCACGGCCGTCACCTATCGGTCTAATCGACATATTGAGCGCGCCGCGCCCGTCCATGGCATCGCCAACAAAACTGGTTGTCACATCACGAAAGGCGTCGACCTGCTCTTTTGTCGGGCGTTTCCAGTCTTTGCGGACCGTCAAGGATTTTGGTTCTTCGATCATGCGTCTCTCCCCGTCTTGCCCCAACGGTAAAGAGCGCAAAAACGGCTGACAATGGCAGTTCAGACCCAAGGTGTTCGGTTTGCGCGTTACGTGTGGCTGCTCAGTTGGCCAGCGAAGTCAGTTGGTTGATGAACCCCTCAGTGGGACGCACGACACCAGCAACAGCGCCGCGGCGGGTCACGATGTCCGGACGCACGGCCTTTACCAGCACCTTGTCCTCCTCGTCATTGACATCCAGCACGCCTTGCAAAACCGTCGCCATCATGACTTCGGCTGCACGGGTGGCGCCATCTTCGCATTTCAAGGCAACACCAAGTCCGAGTTCCGGAACAGATGCACAGAAGACACCCTCGGCTCCGGTTTTGACGAACACCCGCCCACGGAAGGCGTTCATGATGTCCGTGCAGAAGCGCTCGGCTCCGGCCACGAAATAGGCTTCGTTGACGCAAGCTTCATAAAGACACTCGCAGGCCTTGGCGCGCTCTTCCTCAAGCCCCTCACCCGTTCCAAAACGGGCAAAAGCCAAGGCATAGCGATCCAGGGCCGTTGCATAAGTCGGGATCGAACAGCCATCTGTTCCGCAGATGTCTGGTGTCAGGGTGTCGCCCGTCATTTGCTCCAGCGCCAGTTTGATTTCCTGCTGAACGGCATGTTCCGGGTTCACATAGCCTTCCGTTGGTGCGCCCATCGTGCGCGCCAAACCCAAAAACGCCGCATGCTTGCCGGAACAATTGTTGTGCAGGGCGCAAGGCTTTTCATTTTCCTGAATGAGCTTGGCAGCATCTTCCATGCGCTTTGGCCATTGAGGCCCGCATTCCAGCGCCTCTTCGCTCAAACCAGCCTTCATGAGCATGACGCGTGCACCGCGAGCGTGAACCTCTTCTCCATTGTGGGAGGCGCAGGCCAAAGCCAGCTCGGCTTCATCATAATCAAGGGCGTCGGCCGCACCACTTTCCACCAGTGGAAGGGCCTGCAGCGCCTTGATGGCTGAGCGCGGAAACACCCGAGCCTCTGTATCGCCAAGCAACAGAACCTTTTTGCCGTCCGCATCAAAGATGGACACCGCCCCGCGATGACGACTTTCAACCAAAGACCCGCGGGTCACTTCTACGAGCGTCGGATTTTCCATGATGCAGCTTTCAGGAGAAGGAAATCAAAGTCAGTTTCGGGCAACGGCTTTATCAGGCAGCAGATAGGCAGACAAGCGCGATAACGCGTCGTCAATCACCTCATCGCGTTTGCAAAAGCAAAAGCGGATGAATTGGGTGGGCGCGTCACTGGCATAGAAGGCAGATACCGGCACAGCAGCCACGCCAGCTTCCTCCACGAGTTTCATGCAAACGTCTACGTCATTGTCGCCCAACTCAAGCTCGGAAATGTCGCAGGTCAGGAAGTAAGTCGCAGCACAGGGCAGCACACCGAAACCAAGCTCTTGAAGGCCCGCAGCCATACGGTCGCGTTTTGCCTGAAGTTCCGCTGCGAGTGTCTCGTAATAGCTGTCGTCCTTGGCGATACCATAGGCCACAGCCTTTTGGAGGTTTGGCGGAGTGGTGAAAGTTACAAACTGGTGCGCTTTGGCGATCGGCTCCAGCAACTTGGGCGCACCTGTTATGTAGCCAACTTTCCAGCCGGTGAGCGAAAAGGTTTTGCCAGCAGACCCGATCCGCACACATCGTTCGCGCATGCCCTTGAAATTCATCAAGGGCCAATGGGTCCCGCCATCAAACACCAAATGCTCATAAACTTCGTCGCAGATCGCAAAGACATCGTGTTTGACGCACAAATTGGCGATCTCGTTGAATTCCCGATCATCAAACACCTTTGCTGCCGGATTCATCGGGTTGTTGATCAGGATCGCCTTGGTGTTTTCCGTAAATGCGTCAGCAAGAGTGTCAAGATCCAGTTGCCAAGCTGGCGGCGTCACCCGAACGCGAACCGGAATACCGCCTGCGCGCTTCACCAAAGGTAGATAACAATCATACAGCGGCTCTATCAGAATGACTTCGTCACCCGGTTCGATTAGCGCCATAATGGTGTCTGCCAGCGCTTCGGTAGCACCGGACGTTACAAGAACCTCGGTCTGCCAATCGATATCCAGACCATAAAAGCGCTTGTTGGCGTCGGCCACGGCCTGACGCAGTTCCGGCAAGCCCAGCATCGGAGGATACTGGTTGGGTCCTTCCAGCAGCGCTTCGGCGGCAACCTTGCGAATATCCTCCGGTCCGTCCACATCCGGAAACCCCTGACCGAGATTGACCGCGTTATGAGCCATAGCCAGCCGGGACATGGTCTCGAATATGGTCGTTTCAATGCCAGTGAAAATGGGGTTGGTCGGTTTCATTCGGTTCTCCCGGAGGCGTTCCCTTTATCGTTGCGTTCTTGTACCGGCCCAACCTCAAGCCGTCGAGGGCACGAACGCGCACAACCACAGCGCTACCAACAGATAGTTTGCCATCGTTAAATTCGACATAAAACTGTGTTTCGTAAATGCTTACATCGGATAAGCTTTTGGCGATACTTCCTGATTCGAGGTTATTTCTAATGTTAGGCGTTTTGATCGGCATAATTGCCGTAGCGATTGGTCTGTTCTTCCTATTAAAGACGCCGGAGAGCTCCGGAAAAGTCGGCAAAGTTCCTCAAACAATCGTCACCAAAGTGATCGGCGGTGGTTTGGCGGCTTTCGGGTTATTCCTTCTGGCCTCGACATCCTTCGTATTTGTTGACGCCAACAGCGTGGGACACTTGAAACGGATCTATGCCTTCAAGGAACTGCCGCCCGGTCGCATCATCGCAATGAACGGAGAAAAGGGGCCGCAAGCTCAAATCCTAGGCCCGGGCTTTCATTTCATTCCGCTTGTTCGGGTCATCTATGACATTGAAGAATATGAAGTCGTCACCATTCCAGAAGGCTACTATGGCCAATTGACGACACTTGATGGCGCGGCCATGCCCTCTGGCATGTTCATGGCACCTTCCATCCCGGATGAACGGGTTGGCGATATGTTGAAGGCGGAAACCTTCTTGTCAGAGGGCGGGTTGCGCGGCCCCCAAGAGACCGTTCTCAAGCCCGGCCAGTATCGTCTGAACCGCTATCTGTTTGATGTTCGTCTGGATGAAAACACGACTGCCACGATCATTCCTGCTGGTCATGTTGGCGTGGTCAAATCCAATGTTACCCAACCGGGCATCAACTGTATTGAGGAGGAAGTCTCGGCCTCTCAGGCCTCACGCGAAGCCTTGACTGTCCCCCTCGTCCCGCGCGGCTGTGTTGGCATCTGGAAAGAACCGCTCTTTCCCGGAGCCTATTACCTAAACCGGAAGGCCTATGACGTGACGCTTGTCGACACGCGGGTGCAAACCTGGGAGTACAAGGGCGGATACACCAAGCGGATCATCGATCTTTCTGTCGATCAGCAAGGCAACATTCAGCAAAACGAACGCTCCGTTAGCGAAGGCATTCCGGATCACGCTGCAGACCGTGCGGTATTTGTGAAAGTCGAAGGCTGGGACATTCCCTTGGAATTGCGCGCGCTGGTTCAGGTTGACCCGTCAAATGCGCCCGTTGTGGTTGGGTCAGTTGGTGGCCTGACAGAAATTGAAGACCGCATCTTGACCCCGGCTATCCGCTCCATCGTGCGCAATGTCGCTGGAGCGTCAATCCGCGTGCCCGATCGGGATGCAGAAGGCAATCTTGTCTCACCGCCAAGCTTCACACTTCGCCCAACGCGGGTTTTGGACCTTATTGAAAACCGGGGAGCGCTGGAGGAAACCATTGAGGGCCTCATCAAGGTTGAAGGCAACAAGGCTGGCGTTGACATCCGGGAAATCCGCCTTGGTGAACCCGCCATTCCGCCAGAACTCCTCGTCTCCCGTCTGCGGGTTCAGCTGGCAGACCAACTTTCGACAGCCTATGAGCGGGAAACCGATGCACAGCAGAAGCGGATTGAGACCGAGCAGGCCCGCTCTACAGCTGACGAGCAGCCTCGTCTCGTTGAAGCGCAAATTGCGGTGCAAGTTGCCAATCAACGCGAACAGGAACGGGCAGCACTAGGCCGCGCCGAACGTCAATATCTTGAGGAATTGGCCCGTGGTCAGCGAGCACAGGTTGACGTTCTAGGTCAGGACCGCGTTGCTCTGCTGCAAGCACTGGAAAAGCTGCTTACGTCTCTGGAGCGCAAGCCTGAGCTTGTGAGCCTTGTCGGCAAACTTGTGCCCAACACAATTGTTGGTGGAGACGCCGGGATGGCGGGTGCGGCAGCCCTAATCGGCTCCAGTCTTTCCAACATGCAAGCCCCTCAGGTACAGCGACAGCAGGGGAACTGATTGAAATTGAAAACCCTCGGTGCGGACCGCATTTTGGGTCCGCACCGCAACAATCGCTGTCAAGCAGCAAGAAAGGCAAGCCGTTCATCTGTTCTGGCAGGTGTTATTTCTCGAACTTCTGTTTCTACGATTTCCTCGATAACAAACGGATCCTCCTGAAGGTAGGCTTCGAATGCTTCGCGAGTTATGTCGTTGGCCAGCACAGCGCCACCTCCTCCGTCTTTCAGACTGCCGACCATGACAAATCCATTTTCTGCAAACCCCTTTGCAATCCAGGCTTTGTGCGCCTCCATCAGCTGAGGAGCTTTTTCACGGTTTTTTCCGAAGGTTAAATAAGCAATGAGCATTTCCCTGTCCTATTTTCCATTGAGTGATTGAACTTCTGCATCCAGCCAACGGCATAGGTCTTCGACTTCTCGCTGAATGAATTTTAAGTCATTGTAGGCTGTTGCGAGCGACGCAACGCCTTGAGAACGCATCAGGACATGCATCGCAAGATCATCAGAACGCGCTTTAAAACCCAGATCGAAAAACTGGCGACCAAGCCAATCGCGAAACACGTCAAACAGTGCAACAGCTTCTCCGCGTGCTGCATGATTTAGTTTTTTCAGCTCTGTAGCGAGTGTTCCTATGGGGCAGCCAAACGCCCGGATTTTTGTCTGGTTCGTGATCAATATTTCAATAAATGCCCGGATTCGCTCGCTCGGCGTTCGATCAGTTTCCCATGCCTCTAACATCTTGAGCCTGTCAGCCATCCGCTTCTTGATAACCGCTGAAAGGATCTCGTCCTTGGTTTTGAAATGATAATAGAAATTGCCCCGAGTAATCGCGACAGCTGCAGCGATGTCAGCAAAAGAAGTTGTTTCAAATCCGCTTTCGTAAAACAGCCGATCTGCTTCGGCGATAATGTGCTCTCTCGTTTGTCGGCGCGCCATTCAGAACCTCAGCATTCACAATTAGGGCAATTGACCTAATTAGGACAATTAGCCTAACTCCAACCCAGCATCAAGCCTTTTGCGCAGAAGCCAACCAAATTGGCATCGACAAAGTGGATTTAAAAAATTCGAAATTCGGACATTACGAGGCGAGGACTGTTCTCGCCGGTGACCAACAAGATGCTAAGTGCAAGCTGTTTTCCCAGCGTAGCTGCTACGTTTCAATTCACACCAAGAGTTCCGTAGTAGCTTTTGGAGGCCTCTAAGACATACCCCTCATCCACCAGCTCTTTCACAACCGCATTGAATTCGTCCAGCTGTGCTGCCCATGGTGACTTTTTGGAGACACCCAGAAACAGGTTGACGGTGTTACCCGGCCGAAACTCGGCCTTTTCGATCATTTGATGGAGATTGTGGGTCTGAAGATAATAATCAACCTGGCAGTCGGTCCCGACAATCGTCTTGATCCGCTTGTTGACTAACATGTCCATCAGGTTGTCTTCGGTTGCGACGCCGACCTTGGTGATTGCATCATCGGAGTCAAAGGGCTCAAAATAGGCTGAGTGCAGCACGTAACCGATGCTGAACCGTTTCAGATCTTCGTATGTCTTGATATCGTTGCCCTCGCCCTTCGCCGTATAAAACACGGTCGAACAGGCATAATAAGGCGTGTCGGTATATGCGATGTATTTCGCACGCTCTTCGCGGTAGGCAAGACCGGTTAAGATGTCGACTTGCCCTGTTTCCATGGACTTCAAGCTTCGACCCCAAGGTTTTTTCAACACTTGAAGCTCTGCCGCCATGCGCTCTGCAATTTCTTTCGCAAGCTCAATGTCGATGCCTACGAAACCGCTCTCGGTCTCGTATTGGAATGGAGGCCAGTTATCGACTGCAATTCTAATCGGCTCTGCATGAGACAGTGTTACACTTGCAAGGTATCCGACCCCAGCAACAATCAAGCTACGGAGTCGTTGGTGTGTCGGAATTTCAATTCTTGACCACCATGTTTTCACTGGACCTAAACCTTCACAAAACAGCCATGTGTATACAAAATTCAGAGACTATATGACCTAATTAACCTACCCATATTTTACTTATATGATACTTAGGACTTTTAACAATTTTGGCTAATCTCCTCAATTCTTAATTCGAATTAGCACTGAGAACCGGCGAGTTTTGGCATGAAATTTGACCTATCGTGAGGTCCAAAGGTTGCTGCATTCGCGAAAGGCCTGTAGAAGCGGGCGCAATGTCGCGTTTTTGTTAAGCAGGCGCTGTACTGAGCGCACAAACGCAAGAAACCAATCGCCTTCGAAACATAATGGAGCCCGCATTGTCCGCGCGAGCCGAACCTCTTTCGCCCGTTTCAACGAAACTCACTCCCAACCGGATCAAGATCGAAGTCCTTGCCGGCCTCACCGTCGCCTTGGCGCTTGTACCGGAAGCGGTTGCCTTTGCCTTTGTTGCCGGTGTCAATCCGCTGGTCGGCCTCTACGCTGCCTTCATTGTCGGATTGATCACGGCTTGTTTCGGCGGTCGTCCGGGCATGATTTCCGGTGCAACAGGTGCATTGGCCGTCGTGATGGTGTCGCTGGTCGCGCAGCACGGCGTTGAATATCTCTTTGCCACCGTGGTGCTCATGGGCCTTATCCAGATTGTGGTTGGCATCTTGAGATGGGGCAAGTTCATTCGCATGGTGCCACATCCGGTGATGCTGGGCTTTGTCAACGGGCTCGCCATTGTGATCTTTTTGGCCCAAATGGGGCAATTCAAAGTCGATGATGGTTCCGGCAACCTGACATGGATGACCGGCATAGACCTTTATCTGATGCTCGGACTTGTCGCTCTGACAATGGCCGTTATCTGGCTGTTGCCGAAACTGACCAACGCGTTTCCAGCCCCGCTTGCGGGCATTTTGCTGGTGTCTGCCATTGTGCTGGGTCTTGGTCTCGACACACGCTCGGTTGGCGACCTTGCGAGCATTGCGGGCGGGTTTCCAAGCTTTCACATTCCAATGGTTCCGCTGAACCTTGAAACGCTGAAGATCATCCTGCCCTACGCTGTCATTCTGGCTGCCATCGGGCTGATTGAATCCCTTTTGACGCTGAACCTCGTTGCGGACATGACCGAAACAAAGGGCGGCGCATCAAAGGAATGCGTGGCGCAAGGGGCTTCCAATGTGGTCACCGGCTTCTTCGGCGGCATGGGCGGCTGCGCGATGATTGGCCAATCCATGATCAATGTGAAATCTGGCGCCCGCACGCGGATCTCCGGAATTATGGCAGCACTGTTCCTGTTGTCATTCATTCTGTTTGCCTCCCCGCTCATTGAACAAATCCCGGTTGCGGCGCTCGTGGGCGTTATGTTCATGGTCGTGATCGGAACCTTTGCGTGGGCCAGCTTGAAGATCATGCACAAGATCCCGATGACCGACGCGCTTGTTATGATCGTCGTGACCTGTGTCACGGTTTATGCCGATCTGGCCGTCGCTGTTGTGGTTGGTGTGATTATCTCAGCGCTGGCTTACGCTTGGAATGCGGCCAAGCGTATTGATGCGCGGATCGGCACCAGCAAAGAAGGCTGGAAGGTCTATCGCCTCTCTGGCCCCCTGTTCTTTGGCTCCACCACAGGGTTTACCGAACTCTTTGATCCAGCCAAAGATCCGGAAGACGTGGTGATCGACTTTATCGACAGCCGCGTGGTGGATCACTCCGGCCTTGAGGCAATTGATGCGGTTGCTGCCAAGTATCTGGCCGTTGGCAAACGCCTGCACCTGCGCCATCTCTCGCCGGACTGCCAGAGGCTCCTGACAAAAGCCGGGAACCTCGTCGAGGTTTCTATTCTGGAAGATCCGGACTATGAGATCGCGGTTGATTACGGCGACGCATTCGTTGAGCCGACGGCAAAATCCTGATTAGAAAACGGGGCGGAAATGATCCGCCCTTTTTTTGTGGCCCTATTGGTCATCCGATATTAGCGCTTTTCACGAGCCCTCTCGCTTCGCTAATCTATCGGGAATGGCAATTGATAATCGGCGACTCCGGCAGTTTGGCTGGATGTTTTTGGGGGCGGACTGTTTCGTGGCACTTCGATTAAGACTGACACCGACCCTCGCAACTGTCATTGGGGTCTTCATCCTGCTCACAACAGTAACAATCGTTGTGATCGAATTTCGTTCGTCGCAAAACATCATTCGATCTTTGGGAAGTGATTTTATCTGGACCTCAATGCAGGGCCTCAGTCTGGAATTTGACGGGCGCGGCATGGATGTGGAGGATCAAGCCCTCTTCATTGCCTCATCAATCGAAGCTGGCACAGTGCTGCTTGAGGATAAGCAAAATATAGCTTTGTTCATCTATGGTGCCCTTGCAGGAACTGTCCAAACATCGAGTATCTGGGTTATTGACCAAAATGGGCGAACTGTCGGCGTGGAACAGGGCGATGGTGATGGGGTTATGACCCCAAATTTTGGCCGGGTCGAAGACACAGCCTTTTTGCTGGAAACCTTCAAATTCGCACAAAGCACCAAAGATCCTTTTTGGACGGAACCGGTGTTCTTTGCCAGTAAGGGACAGAGTTACTTTGTCCACGCAGTGCCGATCCTGGAAGGCGATAAAACAATTGGCCTCGTGCTATCGACGGTTTCACTACGGCGGGTTTCAGAGATAGCGGATGAGATGTCCGATGAATATCTCACCGTTTTCATGATCGATGATGAGGCGCTCCTTGCTCATCCGAATATGAAAGATGCACTCCCCAATCTGTCTTCAAAACGCTTGTTTCCGAGCATAAACGACGTCTCCGATCCTTTTTTGGCGAATTACAAATCGCTTGAGAAGCTTCCTGCAGAAGAGCTCGGACTTGAAGAGAATTTCGAGCTCTATTTTGGCACCGATGCCAGCGGGCAAGAGCGTTTTCTCGTTATACGGCATCCACTTGAAGGTGAATTCTCCACTATTCCAATCGGAGCGCATTTTGATGCCGCTGTACTTGTTCAGCCATATGAGCAAATGCTTCGGTCATCTTATTTGGCGGTGGCGATCCTACTCGTGGCTCTTGTCTGTGCAATCCTTCTCGCGCGGTGGATTGCCCGCCCTGTTCGCCGGGCTGCCTCCGGTGCAAGGCACGTCGCAGCCTTTGAACTCGAAGCGGTTCAAACGCTTCCTGCCAGCAACATTCGCGAACTCAATGATCTGGCGTCTGGCTTCAATTCCATGGTTGGTGTCCTGAACGCCTTTGTGCGCTATGTCCCGCGATCCCTTGTCCGCCGAATACTATCAGAGGGAAGCGATGTTTCTGCTCCTGCAGAGAGGCAACTCGCTGTCCTCTTTACGGATATTGCAGGTTTCACGTCGATCTCGGAAAAGATGAGTGCCGTTGAAACGGCGGAGTTCATCAATCAGCATCTGACCATTGTCGGTGGAGCCATTGAGCGGCATGGCGGAACGATTGACAAATATATCGGCGACAGCGTGATGGCCTTTTGGGGAGCTCCCGAACAGTCAGAACACCCGGAGAAGCACGCATTGGCTGCGGCCAACGCAATAACGCTGGCCATCCGCGCAGATAACAAGGCCCGAGAAGACAAAGGCTTGCCACCGGTGCGCATTCGCATCGGCCTGCATGTGGGCCCGCTGGTTGTTGGAGACATCGGTGCCCCGGGGCGGGTGAATTACACCGTTATCGGAGATACCGTGAACATCGCCTCCCGTTTGGAAAGCATGGGGCGAGATGTTGACCCCAGTGCCGATGTCGTCATCCTCGCGTCTCGCGAAGTTATCGGAAAATTGGACATGCCAGACATTTCTGTAGAGAGCATCGGCAACCGGACAGTCAAAGGCAAACTTGAGCCGGTTGAGGTTGTCAGGGTCTCTGTTTGATGCCAGTTTCCGGCCTCTGAATTTACCTTTTCCCGCAAACGGGCGCCCTTCGAAAAAAGGAGGGCCCCTTCAGGCTTTTCATGTCTCCGCACATCACAACACGTCTGGCAACCTTGATCGTTGTCGCAACCGGCTGCACTTGGGGCTTTTATTGGCTCCCTGTTCGGGAGCTGCAGGACGCAGGACTTGACGGTGCATGGGGATCTTTAGGCATTGTCGCCTCCGCCAGCCTGGTTCTTTTGCCCTTGGCGCTTAGCCGTTGGCACGACTTGAAGTCCGCATCGCTCTCAACCCTGTTTTTCATTGCGCTCGGCGGCTTTGCATTCGTGCTTTATTCGATTGCCTTTGCTTACGGACAGGTGGCGATTGTCATCCTGATGTTCTTCCTGACACCAGTTTGGAGCACACTGATCGGGCGCTTTGTTCTGGGCTGGCTGACACCGCCATTGCGTTTCGTGGCTATAGCTGCGGGCCTTCTTGGCCTCGGGATCATGTTGGGGGCAGATGGCACCCTGCCCTTGCCGAAGAACCTTGGCGAGTGGCTATCGCTTGTGTCTGGAGGCTTGTGGGCGATTGCTTCAGTCGGTCTGCGCGTTCAGCCAAAACTTCAACCTTTACCGGCAAGTTTTGTCTTTGCCATGGGGGCAACCCTTGGAGCGGCTGTTCTTGCTCCGCTGCTTGCGCCGGTTCCAGACTGGGAAAGGCTTGTTTCGCCAGTCGCGGCGATGGGGTGGGCCCTTGCTGGCGGGGCCTTTTGGTGGGGCCTTACGATGGTCGGCCTCATGTGGGCAGCCCCGAGACTTGACCCGGCGCGGGTCGGCATTCTTTTGATGATTGAAATCCTGATCGGCGCAGTGTCTGCAGCGCTTTTGGCGGGCGAAATGCTTAGCCCACTGGAGCTGACCGGCGGCGCTCTCGTCATAGCCGCCGGTGTATTGGAAGTTTGGCCGGTTAGAGCCCATCCACCCAAACCTTGATCAGTTTGATCGGGCTGATGACGACTACCGCACAAGAATGTTCTTGAACTGCCACGGGTCAGAGGTGTCGAGGTCTTCCTTAAAGAAGCCCGGACGATCATCCAGCGGGGTCCAGTTGGTGAAGTAGCCTTTCACCGGACCAAGATATGGCTTTTGGATTTCAAGGCAACGCTTGAAGTCCATATCGTCGGTTTCCACGATACCAGCTTCCGGGTTTTCAAGTGCCCAGACCATGCCCGCAATGACTGCAGATGTGACTTGCAGTCCTGTTGCGTTCTGGAACGGGGCCAATTCGCGGGTTTCCTCAATGGTCAGCTGGGAGCCATACCAATAGGCATTCTTGTCGTGACCATAGAGCAGAACGCCCAGTTCATCTGCGCCATCCTGAATTTCGCTTTCATCCAGAACATGCAGTTTTTGCTGTATCTTGCCAGCTGACCCGAAGGTTTCGTGCAAGGACAGAACCGCCACATTGGCGGGGTGATAAGCGTAGTGGCAGGTAGGACGATACTTGACCTTCTTGCCGTCCTTGACCGTGAAGTAGTCGGCAATTGAGATAGCTTCGTTGTGGGTCACCAGAAAACCGTATTGAGCGCCGGGGGTTGGGCACCACGTCCGCACGCGCGTACTTGCGCCCGGTTGCTCCAGATAAATCGCAGCGTCACAGCCCTTCTTGTGGCTCTTGGCGTTTTTCGGCTTCCACTTTTCATGTGTGCCCCAACCAAGTTCTGCCGGTTGAAACCCTTCCGAGAGAAAGCCTTCGACGGACCAAGTGTTCCAAAAGGCGTCCATCGGTTTTGGCTCTTTGGAACGCTGCGTGTCCCGCTCGGCAATGTGAATTCCCTTCACACCAGCCTTTTTCATCAGCTTCGCCCAGCCCTTGCGGGTCTCCGGAACATCAAATTCCAAACCGCATTCGGCAGCGACATCAACAAGTGCCTGTTTGACGAACCATGACACCATGCCCGGATTGGCACCGCAGCAGGACACAGCTGTTGTGCCGCCGGGTTTCCTTTTTCGCTCCTTGCGGACAGTTTCGCGCAGCGCATGGTTGGTGCGCTCTGCAGCAGACGCGTTTTCATTGAAATAAAAGCCGAGCCACGGCTCCACGACCGTATCGATGTAAAGAACACCGAGCTTGCGGCAGAGTTTCATCAGATCAAACGACGATGTGTCGACCGACAGATTCACGACAAATCCCTGCCCCTCGCCTTCTGTCAAAAGCGGGGTCAGCACGTCCTTATAATTTTCCGGGGTCAGTCCGACCTTCTCAAAGCGATAGCCCTTGTCGGTGACCAGCTTGGCATCGGTATCAACCGGATCAATAACCGTGAAACGCGATGCATCAAAATCGAAGTGACGCTCAATGAGCGGTAGGGTTCCCTTACCGATGGATCCTAATCCGATCATGACCAGCGGGCCAGTTATTGTGCCGTGCTTCGGCCAGGCTTTTTCAACTGGTGCAGCCTTCTTCGCCTGACGGGTTCTGGCCGAAGGCGCTGTCTTGGCTGCGGGCTTGCGTGTTCGTGTGGTTCCGGCAGCAGGCTTTGCCTTGGCGGCTGGCGCTTTGGCGGGCGTGGCCCTCGCCGTAGTTGTCTTCGCCGCTCCAGTCTTGGCTGTCGATTTATTTTCCGCAGACGAAGCTGCTTTGCTGGCAGGCTTGCTGGTTGTCCGACGTGGAGATTTGGACGCTGACTGGCTCGCTGCCTGTCGAGTTGTTCTCTGAGTCGCTGGCTTTTGAACGGTCGTGGCCGAACCGCGTGTGCGTGTGGTTTTTGCTGGTGCCTTCGACGGTGTTTCCACATCAGATGCAGATGTGGCTGGCGTAGCTGTCTTGCTTGCAGAAGATGCGCTTGCAGCTGGTTTTGTCGATGCCGTGCGCCGTGTACGCGTTGGTGCCTTCGTCGTTTCAGGGCTTGCTGGCGTAGATTTTTCTGCAGCCGGTTTTGACGCGGTACTGCGCGTTCTTCTCGTTGCCGTACCAGCGGTTCTCCGTGTGCGAGGTGACTTAGGGCCTGTTTCGTTATTGTCGTCGATCATGAATTGGGTCCCGTTCCTGCTGCATCCAATCAGGCTGTGCAATCGATTCACACAGCAACGCAAGAAAAGCGCACCTAATGCGCTTTTGCAAATTTATTGATATTTGACGGGTAAATTCCGGCGCGCCTATCCGCCTAATGTCATCAGATAACGTGAGAAGCCAAGGGCGCAAAGCCGTTGAAGCTGACCGTTGAATAGGTCGTTGTGTAAGCTCCGCAGGCCTCAATCAGGATCTTGTCACCAATGGACAAGCTGACCGGCAACTCATACGGCGTTTTTTCATACATCACATCGACACTGTCACAGGTCGGCCCCGCCAAAACGCACGGCGCAGTCCGATCACCGTCCTTGGGCGTGCGGATCGGGTAGCGGATGGCTTCGTCCATGGTTTCAGCAAGACCACTGAACTTGCCAATGTCGAGGTAAACCCAACGGATTTCGTCATCTGCAGACTTTCTGGAAATCAGAACAACTTCAGCCTCAATCATGCCCGCATTGCCCACCATGCCGCGGCCCGGCTCAATGATGGTGGACGGCAGACGGTTGCCAAAATGCTTGCACAGCGCTTCAAAGATCGCAGTACCATAGGTAGGCACGCCGGGAACGTCTTTCAGGTAACGGGTTGGGAAGCCCCCACCCATGTTGACCATTTTCAGATCGATCCCGCGAAGCGCCATTTCCTTGAAGACCCCGGCTGCCATGGCCAGAGCGAGATCCCAGGCTTCGAGGTTGGCTTGTTGGGAGCCGACATGGAAGGAGACACCGTAGGCCTGGAGGCCGAGCCGGTGGGCGTATTCAAGCACATCCGGGGCCATGTCTGCGTCGCATCCGAATTTGCGGGAGAGCGGCCATTCTGCTCCGATACCGTCGCACAGGACGCGGCAGAAGACGCGGCTTCCCGGCGCAGAACGGGCAATCTTGTCGACTTCCTCGACACAGTCCACGGCAAAGAGGCGGACCCCATACGCATAGGCTTTGGCAATGTCCTTTTCCTTCTTGATCGTGTTGCCATAGGAAATCCGGTCAGCCGTAGCGCCGGTTGCAAGAACCATTTCAATTTCGCCAACGGACGCGCAATCGAAGGATGAGCCGAGGCTTTCCAGAAGACTCAGGATTTCGGGAGCCGGATTGGCTTTCACCGCGTAGTAGACAGATGTGTCCGGCAAAGAGCGGGCAAAGGCGTGGTAGTTGTCACGCACGATATCGAGATCAACGACCACGCACGGGCCGTCTTCGTCACGTCGGCGGAGGAATTCGCGGATACGTTCGCTCATGGGGAGATCCCCTTCCAATTTTCAGCTGCAGCCGCTTTTCTCAAATCGGGCGCGCTGCAGTTTCACGTCGCAGGGTGCTGAAGAAACGCGAGCCCTCCCCCGGTTTGGAGCCGGAAGACAACTTTCGAAACTCAGCGACGGTTGGGCGATGCGTTTTGACAATCACAAAGCTTTCCCGCGTCGGGAATGCCGTTGATTGGATCGGGAAACCGAACCGCACGTCGGGCAAGGATGTAACAAGTGCCTCTTCTGTTACCCCGGAGGTTGGAAACCCCGGCAGAGACCAAAAGGGCCCTCTTACGTCGTTGCTTTAAGCCGTCCGGACTTTGCTGCCCCGCCCCTTGGCGGTGTTACTTGGCAGCGGCCCCTTAAGAGGTTTCTGATGAACCTCATGAACGACCACGGGCACGTGCGAATTTGGGCACGCGTCGTATGCGGCCAAACGCTTTTCAGATCAAGCGGATTTTTTATGTTTTTCACCAGAGCCAAACAAATTGCGCAAATTGGTAAATTGCGGGCCTCAGGTATGAGCCTGTTCGATCAAGGGATGAAGCAATGGGTGAATATTCGGGCTTTCTTGCTTGATGAAACGCAGAAGCGCTTTTTCGTTTTCATGAAGAACGCCGTCCCGTCCAATGCGGTGGACAAGCCACTCAGCTTCTTCCTCGGTGATGACCTCGTTGACAGCGATCTCGGCCTTCATTTGAGCATTGCGCTCTGCCATGGCGGAGGTGGTGTCGCGCATGGCCTCGCGAACACCCGATACACCGCCGCTGAACATGGAGGAAAAGAACCCTTTCATCCCCCCTTCAAAACCGCCTTCTTTCGCCAACCAGTTTTCACGCGCAAGAGCCACCTCGCGGGACGGTGCTTGATAACCGGACAGCGCCATCAGGTAGTTTGCGACAGCCTTGGCAAACAACTCTGACCAAGCTGGAGCGTTTTCCGCCTCAATCGTCGCATCATTGATATCAAACAGAATTTCTGCCTCAGCGCGGGAGATTGCAATTCCGCCGCAGCCTGCACCGGCATAAAGTACACTTCGCAGCAGCTCGACTTCTGCATCACTGATGACGCCGGGTTTCAAATCCTTGCCCGAACGGGTTGCCCCTTCACCGGAAATCACCGCTTTTTTGACCGTTTCAAGGGCAAAGGTTTCCAGTGAGCGTGGGGAGGATTTTGCATTGTCCAGAATATGTAGGATCGCATCTAGTTCCGACCGGGTGCAGATGTGGCCATCACGGCTCATTTCGGCAATCAGCCAATCCGCGTGCTCTTGGGTGACATACCCGCTTGGCTGGATTTGATGGACAACGAGGTCAGACAACGCTTCGGGAAAAAAGTCCTGCCATGCAGGTACAGTCTCCTGAACTTTTTCATTCAGGCGCAGCAAAGCCTCGGCTTCTTCAAGACTGACGCTGTTGTCGTCGCCATAGATAGTCCGCCGCAATGCGAAAACATCTTCCACCGTGATCTGTTTGGTGGCGGCGATTTCCTCAATCAAGGTGTTCAGACTGCCCTGTGCCATGACCTACCCATCCTCCGTCAAAGTTGCGAGGGACCATGCCAGACAAGCCGTAAAGATAAAAATAACCCAGCGGAAAATTCCGCACTTCAACAATGAAAAAGGCCGCATGCAGCGCGGCCTTTCGCTTCATTTGCCAGACGGTTCGGGTTTGCAAACCGTTATGGGTCTCAGGTCAAGAGCTCAGTTGTCGCTGCTCTCGCCGCGGTCATGGCCTTTCCCGTGACGACCCCATTTCCACTTGCCGCGCTTCAAGTCCGCCTTGGTGATGACGCCATCATTGTTGCGGTCCATCCGGCTTACAAGATTAGCGGTTTTGGTTTGCTGCTCTTCGGCTGTGACGCCAAGATCGCCGTCCGCATCGAGAGATTGGAACATACGCACCACGCGGTCTTCGTTCAGGGTGGCCCAGATGTTGGAAAAGCCCTCCAGATCAAAGCTTCCCGAACCGTTGGTATCGGCGGATGCAAAGAGTTCACCGCGCACGGTTTCAAACTCTTCACGGGTGACCTTGCCGTCGGCGTTCTGATCAAAGGTTGTAAAGAGCATCTTCATCGGGCCACGACCACGACGGCCATGATGTTTGCCGCCGCGCTCGCCAAGGTCCTTGTCGGCATGACGCTGCTTTTTGCCCTCGGCACCTTTTTCACCGGCTTCGGCTTTGCGCTTGCCGCGTTCACCGCGCATCTTCGGCTCGATCACGCCGTCGTCGTCGCGATCCATGCGGGAGAAAATACGGTCGGAGAGCTTGTTGAAGTCTTCCTGGCTGACGCTTCCATCTCCATCACGGTCGATCCGTTGGAAAGCCTTAATGCGCATTTGATCGGATTTGGCGAGGAACTGGACCTTGAATTCATCCAGAGTGACGATACCGTTTTGATCTGCATCCGCTTCTGTAAACAGGCTTGCGGCTTGCGCATCCACTTCTTCCTGAGAGATTGACCCATCTTCGTTGGCATCGAACCGGTCGAACAATTGTCCGCCGCGTCTGCCGCCACGCATGTGCCAACCGAAGTTGCTACCTTCTCCCCATTGGCTTCCTTCACGCGCAGAAACAGCAACGCTTGCAGTGACCACTGTGCCGGCAACAGTTGCGGCCAAAAGGGCCAAAGTCATCTTCTTGAACGGTGTCATCCCAATAATCTCCATCGGGTTTGTTAAACAGGCTGCCCCTGCGACACTCTCAAGATAGGTGCGACTTGTGGCAGAACTATCCGCCAAAAAGGGCGGAACTGTCGCCGACTGTCGCGAACCCGCTGCCTGATACATACTGATACAACTTGACCGAAGGACCGGCGCGACTTTCGCGAACACCGACCCAAATTTGGTTTAGAGAAGACTGAAAACGAAAACTGGAGCCCCGTGTGTCTGACCCAAGTCCGCATATTCTTGTTGTCGACGATCATCGCGATATTCGGGAGACACTCGCCCGATATCTGATCAAGAACGGGTTTCGGGCCACGTCCGTTGAAAGCGCGGCGCATGCACGCAAGGCGTTGAAGGCTGCTGTCATCGATCTCGTGGTTCTCGATATCATGATGCCCGGTGAAGACGGGTTGTCACTCTGCCGTCACCTTGTGGCCACCGGTTCCATTCCCGTCATCCTACTAACCGCAATGGCCGATGACATGGACCGAGTGATCGGACTTGAAATCGGCGCAGATGATTATGTCACCAAACCGTTCAACCCGCGCGAACTGCTTGCGCGGATCAAGGCTGTGCTCCGCCGAACCAACAACGAACCGAAAGACCGCGACCCTCTGGACCACGAGCTTTTGAGCTTTGAAGGCTGGCGGTTGCATGTGGGCAAGCGCGAGTTGTTTGATCCCGAGGGCGCGCCGGTTCCGCTCTCCAGCGGCGAATTTCAATTGCTCTGCGCATTTTTGAAGCGCCCAAAAATGGTTCTGAACCGAGATCAGTTGATGGATTTGACGACCGGGCGCATGCCCAACGTTTTTGACCGGTCCATCGACAATCAGGTCTCGCGCCTGCGCAAGAAGATCGAAGTTGATCCGAAAGATCCGAAACTAATCAAAACCGTCTGGGGTGGCGGCTACATGTTCACCGCTGATGTATCGGATCACGCAGCATGAACCGTTCCGTGTTCTCACGTTTCAACTTCAAACGCCTGGTCCCGCAAAGTCTGGCAACCCAGCTAATTGCTTTGTTACTGACCGCGGTTCTTTTGTCACAAGTGGTTGGCATCTGGATATTCCATGATGAGCGGCGCGTTGCGCTGATCCAGCTGGCACGGGACAACCTGCTGGAACGCAGTGTCGAAGTTGCCAAGCTTCTGGATGACACACCGCCCAGACTTCATGGCCGCATTCTGGAAGCCTCTTCCAGTCGGTTCACAAAGTTCTGGTACTCAGAAACGCCACTTCTCACCTTTGGCGGTGGCAGCCGAATGGAGCAACATATTCAGGAAGAGCTGTCGGAGGAGTTTGCCGATGGCCGGGCTGTCTTTTTGCAAATGCGCGAACCGCCACGCCGAGGAGAGCGCCGTCTGTTCAAGCAGCCACCACGTGACGAACGGACTGATAATCGGAAAAAACGGCATCCGGACCGCCTCATAGGGCGGAAAGTGGATCTGGAACTGACCATTCCGCTTAACAACGGTCGGTTTTTGAACCTTGCAACGAGTTATCGACCGCCCCCATGGGCGATCCTGCCGCTGTTGTTTCAGCTTGGTTTTCTGACTGTCCTGATCGTCTTGATCGTGTTTTTCGCGGTTCGGCGGATTGCCCGCCCGCTGAAAAACCTGGCGGAAGCAGCCGGGCAACTGGGGCGCGGGGAAGACGTGCCCCCGCTCAAAGAGATGGGTCCGCGCGAGGTGCGCAGTGTCACCAGTGCCTTTAACGACATGCAGGCGCGCCTGACCCGTTTTGTGTCTGACCGAACCCGCATGCTGGCGGCCATCAGCCACGACCTTAGAACGCCGATCACATCCCTGCGGCTGCGGGCTGAGTTTATCGAGGATGACGAGAACCGCGAAAAGATCATCCAGACGCTCGATGAAATGGCCGCCATGACGGAAGCAACGCTCACCTTTGCCAAGGAAGAAGCCAGGAAGGAAGAAGGCACCACCATTGATCTGGCGAACCTTCTGGCAGAGTTGGCGGCTGACCAAGTGGTCCTTGGACATGATGTTGCCATTGCCGAGGCTGATCCGATGCTGGCGCCGTGTCGCCCCATGGCCTTGAAGCGGGCGCTGCGCAATCTGGTTGAAAATGGCGTGCGCTACGGAGACCGGGTCAAAATCACCCTCGCCTCCGATCAAGACGAGGCTGTCATTACAATACGGGATGAAGGCCCCGGCATTCCGGAGCACCGGCTTGCCGATGTGTTTGAACCATTTGTGCGCCTTGATGATTCCCGAAATGAGGAAACCGGCGGGATCGGCCTCGGCCTGTCCATCGCCCGATCCATAATTCACGCGCAAGGCGGCAGTCTGTCCCTTCAAAACGGCCCAGAAGGTGGGCTGGTTGCTATGGTGAGACTGCCTCTGGGTTAATCATCGAAATGCTGTGATAGCGGCCCACTTGGTTTCAACTCCGTCATAGCCGCTGCCAAGCCACTCGTTCATATTCACCTCGGACCAGACACCATTCTCGCGCCATACTGAAATTAGCTCGCCTGGAGTGAAGTAGTTATAATATCGGCCAAACTGGTCATGACCTTCGCCCCGCCCGAGCTTGAAACTTGCCCAGACAACCCCACCATCCAGCAATGCTGTGTTGATGCCGGATATGATGTGCGGCAGCGACCTTCGTTCGGCGTGAGTAAGGGACGCGCACGCGTATATTCCATCGAATGTATTTTGGAACTCCAGCTCGTCGAACCGCATGATTTGAACCGGTCGCCCCAAACGTTCGGTAGCGACCGCTGCCAACTCTGCTGAGCCATCGGTCGGCAGAACATCAATTCCCTCGGACAGCATAATATCGGCATCTGCCCCACTGCCTGTTCCGAGTTCCAGCACTTTAGCTCCCGGTTTCAGCCACTTTGTAAAGTGTTTGAGTTTCTCGTCTGTCACACCCATTTCAGCCGCATATTTCTGGGCGTTATGATTGTAAAATTTTAAAGTATCATTCACGAAATCACTCCATCAGCACTTTGGGAAGCCTCAGTAAGTAGAAAAAGGTTTTACCCGCCATGCACATCGATGCTGTCGATGGGTGCGTCGTCTCGCTCGCTCATGCCGTAATCCCGCATGATCGTGACAACGCGCAGGCGGTAGTCTTTGAAGAAACTGGTGCGTCCGGCCACTTGCGCCTTGCGATGCTCGGTCAGCTGGCGCCATTCGTTCAAAGCCGCTTCATCTCGAAAGAAAGACAAAGACAGGAGCTTGTCCGGATTGGTCAGGCTCTGGAAGCGTTCCACGGAGATGAAGCCGTCAATCTGTTCGACGAGTGGCCGCATATTTGCGGCCATCTCCAGATAGGCTTGCTTCTTGTCGCCATGCGGCTCCACCTCAAAAATCACACCGATCATGCGCTTCAACTCCCTTCACCTTTTGAGGCCAGCTTCAGAAATGTTCGATCCTCCCGCAAGAGGAATTTTTCTTTCTGGGCAAAGAGATAGTTTTCGCGGCCCAGCGGGTCATCCATCAGGCGTTTGCGGTAGGCTTCGTATTCGGCAAGGCTTTCCACATTGTAGACCCCATAGGCCAGCGTGCTGGAGCCTTCATGCGGAGCATAGTAGCCAATCAGGTCTGCGCCGCAGCGCGGGATGGCGACACCCCAGTTGCGTGCATATTCCTCAAAAGCGGGCTTTTTGGTTGGATCAATGTGATAGCGGATAAAGCAGGTGATCATTGCGTGCACTCCCGTGTTTGGTGTGCCAGCCTTGTGCCATCTTGCTGAACGCAAATGCTTCGACTAAGATCGAAGTATGAAAGAAGGACCGGATATTGCCCAGATTGGCGCGCTGATTGGCGACCCGGCACGGGCGAACATGCTGACCGCCCTGATGAGTGGCAAGGCTTTGACCGTTTCCGAGCTAGCGCAGGAGGCAGGGGTTGGCCTTTCAACCGCCAGCTCTCACCTGACCAAGTTGCAGGAGGGAAGGTTGCTCAGCCAAGCCAAACAGGGGCGACACCGATATTTCACCTTGGCGGGGCCAGAAGTGGGCGAGGTACTGGAAGCGTTGATGGGCCTTGCCGCGCATCAGGGCCATTTGCGCACCCGTACCGGGCCGAAAGACCCAGCTTTAAGAGCGGCCCGCGTCTGCTATGACCATCTCGCCGGTGACATGGCAGTTCGCATATTCGACAGCCTGTCACAGCGGGATTTTGTTTCCCTTGATGCTGAGACAAGCCAAATAGCGCTCACCCGCGATGGCGAAGCCTTTATCGAAAGGCTGGGGATTGACCTTCACCCACTCAAGAAGGGCCGACGCCCGGTTTGCCGCACCTGTCTGGATTGGAGCGAGCGGCGAAATCATTTGGCTGGCGCGCTCGGTGCGGCTCTCCTGACCCGTTTTCAGGACCTCGGCTGGACCCGGCGAGAAAAAACCAGCCGGATCGTTCATATCTCGCCTGTCGGACAGCAAGAACTCTTGAAGGTCTTTCCCGTCGTCTGACGAAAACACTCCCAACCCTTAAAAAACCAACAGGCCCGGCAAAATGCCGGGCCTGATTGTGTCTTAAAAGTTGACTGAGCCGGGTTAGCGGCGCCGCCAGAAGGGGCGTGCAAGTGGCCCGGTGTCGGAGACTGGCTGGGCTTCAGATTTCAGACGGTAAAACCGGGATGAAAACCAGGGAAGCCTGTTGCGGTGATAGTCGAGACCGCGCTTCACCAGGAAGCATTGTGCCGTGTGTAAGTTCATTGCTTGGCCTTTCATTCTGATTGTTGTTGACCTAACGCAATAAAAATAAGCGCACAAAGTGCACATTGCAAGCGCAATTTTTGCGCTTTTTAAATAGTGACCTTATTTATCGTCAGTATTCACATGTGAATTTCATCAATTATGACAGCGAGTTAATACTCAAGGCGACGTTCATCACGAAACAAAACACCACCTCTCTAAGGCATGTGCCTTAGCGTATACCCTTCAAAAACATGGGACTTTCAGGAAGCGGACTTGTTTCAAAACCAGAATCGCAAACAAAAGGCGCGAGCTCTCGCCCGCGCCTCTCGTTTAAATGTGAAACTTTTTTGTCAGGCGGCGTTTTTCGCCTTGAACTCGGCCCGACGACGATGAAGGACCGGCTCGGTGTAGCCGCTCGGCTGCTTAGTGCCTTCAAACACCAGCTCACAAGCAGCCTGGAAAGCCACGGAGGCATCATAGTCTGCGGCCATCGGACGATAGAGCGGATCGCCTTCGTTCTGGCCGTCGACGACCTTGGCCATGCGCTTCATGGTTTCCATCACCTGCTCAAGGCTGGCAACGCCATGGTGCAGCCAGTTGGCAATGTGCTGGGCGGATATGCGCAAGGTGGCGCGGTCTTCCATCAGGCCAACATTGTTGATGTCCGGCACCTTGGAACAGCCAATCCCTTGCTCGACCCAGCGCACGACATAGCCAAGGATACCTTGCGCATTGTTGTCGAGCTCGGCCTGAATGTCTTCCGGAGCCCAATTTGGGCGTTCGGCGACCGGAATGGACAAGATATCTTCCAGCTTCGCAGCTTCCCGGGATTTTAGCTCGGCCTGACGGTCGGCGACACTGACCTTGTGATAGTGCATGGCATGCAGAGTTGCAGCGGTTGGAGACGGAACCCAAGCCGTGTTGGCACCTGACATCGGGTGGCCGATCTTTTGCTCCAGCATGGCATTCATGAGGTCCGGCATCGCCCACATGCCCTTGCCGATTTGCGCATGACCGGGAAGACCGCAAGCAAGGCCGACATCCACATTGTTGTTTTCATAAGCGCTGATCCACGTGGCGGCCTTCATGTCGCCCTTGCGGATCATCGGACCTGCTTCCATGGAGGTGTGCATTTCATCGCCGGTGCGGTCCAGGAAGCCCGTGTTGATGAAGAACACCCGATCCTTGGCAGCACGGATACACTCTTTCAGGTTCACCGTGGTGCGGCGTTCCTCATCCATAATGCCCATCTTGAGCGTGTTGCGCACCATGCCCAGCGCATCCTCAACGCGGTCGAACAGTTCAACCGCAAAGGCAACTTCTTCCGGCCCGTGCATCTTCGGCTTCACGATATAGACGGAGCCTGCGCGGCTGTTTTTGCGGGCCCCATTTGCGCCAATATCGTGCAGGGCGATCAACGAGGTGATCATCCCGTCGAGAATGCCTTCCGGCACTTCCTCGCCATTCTTGTCCAGCACCGCGTCAATGGTCATCAGGTGGCCGACATTGCGCACCAGCAGGAGCGAGCGCCCGTGAAGCGTGACTTCTGATCCGTCTGGACCGGTGTATACTCGATCTCCGTTCATCCGACGTGTGACGGTCTTGCCACCCTTTTCAAAGGACTCTTCCAAGTCGCCCTTCATCAGGCCAAGCCAGTTGGAATAGATCACGACCTTGTCTTCCGCATCGACTGCAGCGACCGAGTCTTCGCAGTCCATGATGGTGGACATGGCGGATTCCTGCACAACATCGGCAATGTGTGCCTTGTCGGTCTTGCCAATCGGATGATCAGAATTGATGACCACGTCCATATGGAGGCCATTTTTACGCAACAGCAGATTGGTCGGCGCGGATGCGTCACCGCTGAACCCAGCAAACTGCGCGGCATCAGAGAGACCAGTTGTCCCGTTTTCCGTTTTCACGACCAAGGCCCCGCCCTCTACGGCAAAGCCTGTAACGTCAGCCCATGAACCGCTGACCAATGGAGCTGAGTCATCCAGAAGCTTGCGGGCATTGGCGATGACTTCCGCGCCGCGAGCTTCATCATATCCGCCGGCCTGTGGCTTGGACCCCATAGCATCCGTGCCGTAGAGCGCATCATAAAGAGAGCCCCAGCGCGCGTTGGCAGCGTTTAGTGCATAACGGGCGTTCATAACCGGCACCACAAGCTGGGCACCTGCAACTTCGCCTATTTCCGGATCGACATTGTCAGTGCCAACCTGAAAGCTGTCGCCCTCTGGCACCAGATAGCCGATCTCGCTGAGAAACGCCTTATAGGCCGCCATGTCCGGGGACCCCGGATTGGCCTTGTGCCAAGCATTGATCTGCTGTTGCAGGGACGCCCGCTTTTCGAGAAGCGCTCGGTTTTTCGGGCCGAGTTCATGCACAAGATCAGACAAAGACGCCCAGAACTTGTCCTGATCCACACCTGTTCCCGGCAATGCCTTTTGATTGACGAAATCATACAGCTCGCTGGCAACCTGCAGCCCGTGAATATCGACGCGATCCGTCATGGAATTCATCCTCATCCAGTGATTAAAACTTGGAACCAATGCCAATTCTGACCAGTGTTGTGTGCCTTTCGCCTTGATGGGTCAATGCGGCTAAGACCACAATGACTTTTTCCAAAAACGAAATAATCAAACTCATCTTTATCCTTTCGAGTAAGTTGCGTTGATCGGAAAGTCTCCTTGCCTCAGCAGCGAAACTGCGCCATGTCGGATAAATCGAACTCCCGATGATCTTTCACCCGCCTGACAAGAGGCACACATGTCCAGCACTTCCATCGGTCTGGGTGGCCGCCTATACGGCAACGCCATTCTGCTGCTGATCCTCACAACCCTGTTTTGGGCGGGCAATGCTGTGGCTGGACGCCTGGCAATCGGCGAAGTGTCACCGATGGTGATCGTCACCTTGCGTTGGTGGATTGTTGCCGTGGTGATGGGGCTGTTCCTGTGGCCGCGCATTCGGGCCGAATGGCCAATGATGAAGCCCTATTTCGGGCGCATGGTCCTGATGGCAGGCTTTGGGTTTATTGCGTTCAACTCGCTGTTTTACATCGCCGCCTATACGACGACAGCCGTGAACATCGGCATTATCCAAGGCTCCATCCCGATATTTGTGCTGATTGGCGCGATGTTGTTTTTCAAAACACGCACCACGCTTGCTCAAGTGATCGGTATTTTCATTACGCTGGTCGGTGTTGCGCTTGTCGCCTCGAAGGGCAATCTGGAAATCCTGCTGTCTCTTTCCGTCAATCCGGGAGATGGCATCATGCTTTTGGCCTGTCTGCTTTATTCGGGCTATACGCTGGCATTGCGCCAACGTCCGCAGGTGTCAGGACTGGTGTTTTTTGCCGTGCTGTCCATGATCGCAGCTGTCACCTCCCTACCAGCGCTCTGGTTTGAAATCGCGACAAACACAGCTCAATGGCCAACCTTCAACGGCTGGATGGTCGTGCTTTACATTTCGTTGTTTCCGTCGTGCCTTGCGCAAATCTTCTTCATGCGCGGTGTTGAGTTGATCGGGCCAGCGCGCGCCGGTGTCTTTGTCAATCTGGTCCCCATCTTTGCGCCTATTCTCGCCGTTCTGGTCCTTGGCGAACCGTTCCGCTGGCACCACGGAGTTGCTCTGGCACTGGTTCTTGGCGGGATCTACTTGTCGGAGCGCAAGAGCTCTAAGAGCTGATATTCTAGCCCCTACGACATTTTCACAATTTTTCTTCGCGCCTTCCAACAAGGCAGTGTTGACAATGATGCTTTTCATGATGACCTTACGTTACACTTGAACGTCTTCATTTTGCTTATTGCGAAAGCACTCCAATGTCTTTGTTTTCATTCAATAAAGCGCTCATCGCAGCGCTGTGCGTCCTGTGTCTTTCGGTTTCAAATCTGCCTGCCAGTGCGGGGCTTTTATCCAAATTGGCAAGAGAAGGCGCTGATGCTGCTGGGAGCGTCGGAAAGAAGTTTGATGCGCCAACACCCAGCCTTGATGATGGCATCTGGTTCGCGAAAAAACTCCCTACCAAAGAAGGTGCGGCAAGCCTTGCGCTTCTACCGGGTGAAAATGGGACCTGGCGGATAATCACCGAAACCGGTCAGGAAGTCCCGCTGTCTTCCCTTGATGATGTATCTGATGCGGCGGAGAGCGTTTCATCTAGAACCTTCAAGGGCTTGGCTGGAGATGCTCCCACGATCAAGAAAATGAAGGGCGCGCAGATTGCCATCCGTGAGACAGACTTCTTCAAGCTTCGCGACGAAATGGGCGCTTTGCCGAAAAACCTCGACCTTCAAATTGTTCGTGAATCCGAGAAGACACTGCCGCTTAAACAGGTTCATGCCGGCAACCGGTCCAGACTGGTCATCGAGCTGGACAAGGACGTGCTGTTTAACCCTGCTTCTTTGAAAGCGCTGGATGCCAACCTCAAGTTCCTCAACACCAAGGTCAACAAGGCCGATCTGAAGATCGCCCGGTTTGACAGCAGCCGACAGGCAAAAGAGCAGGCTGCCCGCCAAGCAATAAACGACCCGAACTCCATTCTGGACCCGAATTTGCTGGAGTCCAGCTTGGCAAAATACAAGAATCGGACGCTGATGGTCGGCGGCAAGATTACGACTGATCCGGCCACCGGCAAGCGAACCTTGAGCGTGAAGGACGGCAACCGGACGGTGGACCTAGACCTAACTGCGCTCAACTCCTCCGCCTCGCGTCAACGGGTCAACCTGATGGTTGTCGACACCGGCTCGACCGTTCAACCCGGACAAAAACTCTTTTCAAAGACCAAGCTCGAAAAGCGTTTTGAAGAAGCCCAGAAAGGCTTTACGCAGGCCGATCTGATGAAGGCTGTGACACCCCCCAATTCCCGAACGGTCATTAATGCGACTGAGGATACGCGCACCCGCATCTCCATGACCTTGCACAATTCTGCCCGCGCGCAGTCAGGCGATCTGGCCCAAACGGCTCCGGGGTCTGATTACACGACGGCGGGGTGGCTCTTGGAAGCAGGACTGCGCTTTGGGGCGAACCGCGTTGAAATCAACGCTGAAGACCCGGACCATACAGAGGAAGTGAACAGCCGCTGGATTCCATGGTTCAAGAACATCGACATCATCGTCGCTGGGCTTTTCACGGTTGTTTTCATCTTTGTCTCGACGAAAACCTGGGGCTGGTGGACAGCGCTTTGGAGGCTCGTGGGCCGGAAAACCAAGGATGATGAGGATTTCTCCAAAGGCTTACGGTGGACCCGCGCCGTCACCTTCGTTCCCTTCGCTGCCATCATGTTCATGCCGGGAATGACCTGGGTGGCCATCGTTTCTCAGGTCTCGTTCCTGACATGGCCGTTCCGGAAACTATTTGGCAAAAGTGCCAATGCAGCGACTTGAGCCGCTTTCTGCACAGTTACGCCTAAAAGACGAAAGTTTTTCAGCAAGATAACTTGGAATTGCCATGCGCAGAGGGCACATTGCGCGCATGGAAACACCAATTGTTGTCGGCGCCTTTGCGCTCTTGCTTATTACCATTTCTCTGCTGCAACCGCTGGCGCGGCGGCTGGGGCTCGCGCCCAGCGTGCTGCTTGCCATGGTTGGCACACTCATCGGAATTGCAGCCACCTATCTGCTGTATACGCCACAGACAGATGCGTTCAACGAGATCGCCAATGTCTTTGTAAACCTGCCGCTCGATTCAGAGAAAATCCTCTACATTTTCCTGCCGATCCTTCTGTTTCAAACTTCTTTGACCCTCGATTTTCGGCGGATCATGGAGGATATCGGCCCCATTCTTGTGATGGCGGTGATTGCCGTTTTGGCGGCAACGGCCTTTATCGGTTCTGCGCTTTACCCGCTGGCGGGCTTTTCGCTGGTGGCGTGCTTGCTTCTTGGTGCCATCGTCGCCACCACCGACCCGGTCGCGGTCGTTGCCATTTTCCGTGACATTGGCGCGCCTGCCCGTTTGGGTCGGATTGTTGAAGGTGAAAGCCTTTTAAACGATGCAGCAGCCATCGTTATCTTCGTGATCCTGCTCGGCATCTTGACCGGACAAGCCGAACCCGATGCGCTTCAGGCAGCCGTTGCGTTTGGTCGATCGTTTATCGGCGGGCTGATTGTCGGGGTCGCCGTTGCCCGGCTCTTTGTGCTGCTCTTGCCGCTTTTACGCGATCTCCCGCTTGCGCAAGTGACACTAAGCCTCGCCCTGCCCTATGCGATTTATGTGGTCAGTGACCAGTTTGCAGATGTGTCTGCGGTGGTAGCCGTTGTGGCCGCAGGCATCGTGTTCAACCTCTACGGCCCGTCCCGCATTTCACCGCAGCACTGGACCTTCCTCAACAATGTCTGGGAGCAGATCGCCTTTTGGGCCTCCTCCCTGATCTTCGTTCTGGCCTCCATCCTCATCCCGCGGCTGGTTGCCGGTTTCTCACTTTTGGATGTTTTACTGCTGGCCGTTGTTATTGTTGCAGCGCTTGCCTCCCGCGCACTGGTCATTTTTGGCCTCTTGCCCGCGCTGTCCCTATTTGATCCCAAACGCGAAGTGAGCACCAAATTCAAAACGGTGATTTTGTGGGGCGGCATGCGTGGAGCCATCACATTGACACTGGCCTTGAGCGTTGCCGAACATCCGGGGCTCCCGGATGACGTTTCAAGTTTTGTGACCAAGCTGGCAACCGGATTTGTACTCTTCACCCTGTTGGTCTATGGCACCAGCCTAAAGACTCTTATTCGCATCCTTGGGCTCGACAGGCTGAATGCCCGCGATCAGGCGCTGCGCAGTCAATATCTTGCGCTGGCTCTGTCAGATGTGCGCCAGGGCGTGACAGAGGCTGCTCAAGACTACCAGATCGACCCGAGCGTCTCTGCTACGATTATTGAAAATTACGGCGAACGCGCCGAAACAGCGCTGGAAGCTGCCAGCAAATCGAAAGATCTGGCGGACAAGGACCGCGTGATTCTGGGACTGATTGCGCTGGCGGACAAAGAGCGCCAACTGGTGCTCAATCACTTTAATGAAAAGACGCTTTCCAATCGAACGGTCAGCATGCATTTGGCACTGGCTGGACGGATTGGCGACCAGACGCGTCAAGCTGGCCGCGCGGGTTATAACAGGGCCGCGCGAGAACCATTGCAATTCAGCTGGCGTTTCCGCATTGCCCAAATCCTGCAACGCAGGTTCAAACTGGACAGACCTCTGGCTACATTGCTCTCAGATCGTCTGGAGTTTCTGCTGGTCTGCCGGATCGTCTCTCGTGAGCTGGTTGCCTTTAACCGCAGCCAGATCAGACCCTTGGTTGGACCGCGTGTCGGCGACATCTTGCACGAAACGCTTGCGGCGCGGCGCGGCGAGATACTCAAGGCAATTGAGGCAATCCGGTTGCAGTACCCCGATTATGCAGATTCGCAAGAAGAGCTGTTCTTGCGTCGCACCGGTCTGCGGCTGGAAGAAGCAAGCTTTGCCGATGCCCATTCAAGTTCTTTGATCGGCGCTGAACTCTACAACGATCTTTTGCGAGAAACCTCTCGTGTGCGCCATGAGACGATGACACGATCAGAACTCGATTTGCGCATGAAAACCGAAGAACTTTTGTCCCAACACGCTCTTTTTTCTGAGCTTTCAGAAGAGCGCCGGAAAGACATTGCCCGCATGATCCGGCCGCGTTTTGCCATACCCGGCGACAGGCTGATCCGAAAAGGCGACAAGGGCGACAAGGCGTTTTTCATTGCTTCTGGCGCGGTCGAAGTCCAGACGGAAACCAACGTCCTGCGTCTCGGACGCGGTGATATCTTTGGTGAGATTGCACTTGTCACCGGGCAACCGCGAAGCGCTGACGTGATCGCGCTCGGTTACTGCCAACTGCTGACGCTCAGTGCAGCTGACTTCCGTGCCCTTATGGACCGCGCTCCCGATCTGAAAGAGCATGTGGACCAGCTTTCCCAAAAGCGCATTTATATGAACGCGGTCCCACCGCAAGACATGTCTCCTCCAAACGGCGATGATGGCGAAACGGAAACAAGTGCTGCAAAAACGACCGAGGCGAACCAAAGCTGACCAAGGCTGTCTTGTGCATCCAGCATTCGTTAGGAACTCTGGCTTGAGATCAGAAAATGGGAGGATGCCATGACACTGGCGAACAAGGTGGTACTTGTCACCGGAGCGAGTTCCGGGATCGGGCGCGCAACGGCTCAGGCGTTTTTGAGAGAAGGTGCGAACGTTGTCCTGACCGGTCGCAGGGAAGCCCGCTTGCTCGAAGCTGCTGCGGGCAGCGAAAATGCCTTGTGTGTGCCATGCGACGTGTCCCAGGCAGATCAAGTCGATGCGCTTTTTGAGAAAATCGACACCCGCTTTGGCCGTCTGGATGTGGTCTTCAACAATGCCGGCAACAACGTTGCGGCTGCGCCGATTGACGAGATCCCGGTTGAGGACTGGCTCACCGTTTTGAATGTAAATCTTCATGGCGCCTTTTTGATTGCCCGTGGGGCTTTCGCGATGATGCGCCGCCAGTCGCCGAAGGGCGGGCGGATCATCAACAACGGCTCTATCTCAGCAAGCGTTCCGCGCCCCGGCTCTGTGCCCTACACGACTACAAAACACGCCATTACCGGCCTCACGAAAACTCTGTCTCTCGATGGACGCGCTTTCGATATTGCCTGCGGTCAGATTGATATCGGCAATGCCGCATCGGAAATGACGGCAGATTTTGAAAACGGCAAACCACAGGCAAATGGCACGGTGATGCCGGAACCCGTGATGGATGTTGAGCATGTTGCAGATGCGGTTTTGAACATGGCGCGCCTGCCGCTCTCCGCCAATGTTCAGTTCATGACCATCATGGCCACCAAGATGCCGCTGATAGGCCGCGGGTAAGATCAATCACGGATAAGAAAAAGGGCGGGGAATTCCCTGCCCAATTTGCGTGAAGCCGGGCCGATTTATTTCGGCACAGACATGATGTGCGGATAAGGAATGTTGATGCCGTTCTTGTCGAACGAAGCTTTGACTTCTTTGAGCATGTGGAACTTGAGTTCCCAATAATCGCCAGCATCGCACCACAAGCGCACGCCGAGGTCCACTGAGGAATCCCCAAGATTGGTGACACGAACCCACGGCTCAGGATCAGAATGAACACGGCTGTCTGCTTTCGCAGTTTCCAGAATTAGCTGAATTGCCTTGTCGGCATCATCGCCATAATCAATGCCAAAGGTCAGATCGAGACGACGGGTGTCATGGGCCGAGAAGTTTGTGACAACCGAGCCCCATGCCTTGCCATTCGGCATGATGATCTGGACATTGTCCGGTGTAACCAGTTCCGTAATGAAAAGGTTGAGGTCCTTGACGGTGCCTGAGGTTCCACCAATATCGACAAACTGACCCAGCTTGTACGGGCGGAAGATGATCAGCATCACGCCTGCGGCGATGTCACTCAACGTACCTTGCAGCGCCAAGCCAATGGCCAGCGTGGCTGCGCCGAGCACCGCAACAAGGCTGGTGGCCGCAATGCCAAACATTTGAAGCACAGCGATGAAGGTGACCAACAGGACAAGCCACTTGACGATTGAGGCAACGAAATTGCCGATCGTGTCGTCAATCTTCGGGTGGCTGACCACCCGCTTGCGCACAAGCGAAGACAGGAAACCGGCCAAAAACCAGCCGATAATTAGAACTACAAGCGCTTTTACGGCATTAATGACAACAGGCCCGTATGCGCCTGCATATTCCATCGGCATATCCATCAGTGACATACTCCCCAATTAAACTTTGTTCCGCCAACGTCACTGTATAATTTTTGCATTGCAAATAAGAAAGAGATTTCTTGGCCTTGTTTTCACACCTCTTTCTTCCTCTTACGGCAAGGTACAACCCCGAGGTCGGGGGACAGATTGACGACTTAATTCGTTGCTCAACCGACCACGTCACCGATCAACACTTCCGGCTGTACATCTGTGTAATTCGGAATATCAGCCAGCACCGGCCCGGCAGCTTTCATCGCTTCTTCAAGTGATGCCTGATCCTTGAACACGGCAGTTGCAATCGCATGAAATTTCGCAGGAGTGCCTCTGGCACCAGCAACACCTTTAACAACCACAGTTGAAAGGATCCCAGCACCCATGTGTTGGTGCATCAAAGGTATATGCGTATTCTCGTAGTAATCATGATCAAACCGGCTCCCCTCGGTTGCCTGATAAATGACTTGTAGCGAAACGGTCATGTCTGCCTTCCTATTTGCTATTCGTTAGGGTCGACTTACTCTGCGCGATTGGTCCCGGTCACCATTTCCCGCTTTCCGGCAAAACCTTTGGTTTTTTTGACATCAAAACCCGCTGCTTGCAGGTTTCTGCGCACCCACCCTGCTGAGGTGTAGGTTGCGAGTGTCCCGTCCTTCGCGGTCAGTTGCCGCGCTTTTGCAAGAAGATCAGCCTCCCACAGTTGTGGGTTCTTGGACGGGCTGAACCCGTCGAAATACCAGGCATCAATTGGGGGAAGGGTCAATCGGGTTCTGTTGGCCCGGCAGCTAAGCGCCTCCCCATCTACCTCAATTTGATCAATCAGGTCCCGCGCGTCGCCAATTCCCAGCACAAGCGTGATGTTTTCAAATTGCAGGGTGTTCCATCCGGGCTTAGGGGCCCATAATTGCAACAGATTTTGCGCACCGTCCTGCACTTCGGGAAAAGCAGACAAGGCGCGTTGCAACTGTTCTTTGGTCATCGGGAAGAGTTCAAACGACAAAAATGTGAGATGACCGGCAGCCCCGCTATCGCGAAACACTCTCTCGGTTGTCAGAAAATTGAGGCCAGTGCCAAATCCGAACTCTGCAATGGCAAACTGTTCGCGCCCGGCCCATCTCTCAGGAAGGCTGTTGCCACCCAAAAACACATATCTGGTTTCGGCAAGACCGCCTGCCTTGGAAAAATAAGTATCGTCAAAGTGCGGCGCACGGGGAACATCGTTTTCCAGCCATTCCAAATCAGGTGCCTGTTGGCCGGTGTTTTCCCCTGAACGCTTCATGCCTGAGGGCTGCGTTTTGTCACACACCTCACATCCACCTCTCGCCTAGAGCATCGGGCATTTTGTTTAAAACGCCCAAAGATGCTCGATGTTAGGAATGTGATCAGCTTTGAGCGAAAAATCTATTCAGATTTATCGCACGCTGATCTGTGCTATGGACCAGCGCATAACGCATTAAATCCCTCGTGACCACAAGCGGACAGCTCTTGAATTCCATTGCGATGTCTCTTTCATTTGATCTTGTTGTCGTTGGCGGCGGTATCTTCGGCCTGACAACGGCCTACACTGCCCTGAAGTCCGGCATGACAGTTGCCCTTATCGAGGAGCGGGAAGTCGCGGCTGGGGCAAGCGGCGGCCTTTTGGGGGCCTTGATGCCGCATATGCCAGCACGCTGGAACCCGAAGAAAGAGTTTCAGTTTCAATCGCTTCTTCAGCTTGAAGCCCACGCGAGAGTGCTGGAAGACGAAACAGGTCTTCCCACCGGCTACAAGAGGTGTGGCCGCATTCTGCCGCTGACCAGCGAAGACAAGCTGCACCACCATATTGAACGTGCAGAAGAGAGCCGGACGCGCTGGCATCCACAAGAGACCGGTTTTTCCTATGAGGTGGAGCCAGAGGGAAGTCGGGCAGATTGGCTTGCGCCGGGGTCTGCCCCCTTTGGTCTGGTATATGAAACCCTTGCTGCCCGCATCAGCCCTCGTGCCTACACAACAGCTCTGGCCGCTTATATCCGCGCCAATGGCACCTTGATGGAGGGAGCGCGTTTCCTCGGCTTTGATGAGGACACCGGTGTTGTCAACCTTGAAGGCGCACCGCCCTCGATCAAGGCAGACAGGATCGCCATTGCGAATGGCTATTGGGGGTATGGCACGATCTCAAAAATGACCGGCCAATCAATTGGGCGCGGTGAAAAGGGGCAGGCAATCCTTTTGGAAGGAAAGGGATTGGAAGACCTTCCTGCCATTTATTGTGATGGGCTTTATGTGGTTCCGCATGAAGACGGCACGGTCGCAATCGGCAGCACTTCAGACCGGGTCTTTGAAAACGCTGACGTTGACGCCGTACGCACAGTGGAGCTTCTGTCTCGGGCCAGCGCGTTCTGTCCTCGTCTGATTGGCCGAGAGGTGCTCACAAGCTGGGCCGGAATTCGGCCCCGTTGTAACAAGCGCGACCCCATGATCGGCCTATTGCCGGGGCGAGCAAAGACCTATGCAGCGGTGGGCGGGTTCAAGATTTCGTTCGGCATTGCTCATCTCGTCGCAAAGGCGCTGGTTGCTGAATTGGCGGGGAAAGAACCAGAGCATGGCCTGCCGGAGACCTTCAGGCCGACGCATCACTTCGGGCACAATCTGCTGGCCCATGATCAACAGAGCTGAATTTGGCAATAAAAAACCCCGGCAGCACCGCTCCGGGGCGAATATCAGACTTGATGTGATGGACCTCTAGCCAGAAAAAGCTGTTGCCACCAGCCAGTACAAGGCATAGCCGCTCAAGCCAACAGAGCCCCAAAACAAACCGTTTTTGGCAATCAGGAATGTCAAGCCGCTCGCATCTTCCGCACGCGCTGCAGCTCCTGTCGCAACCTGTTGTTGCTCAGCAGATCTGTGAGTAAATGTCGCTGCCTTGGGCATAGAGAAGCCTTGCTATTTAGATAACAACATAGCCAGTGTGCCTTTGGATACATTAAGGTCTGGTAAAGATTTTAGGGAAGAGTTTTTTCCAAGAAAGTCAGGATTTTCTGCTTTTTCCGGCCAATCCGGCCTTTTGCTGCAATCTCTATCCTGATTATTTCCAAGACACCCTTTTTGATTGCAGGAAACTGGAACAATTCATGAGCCTTGAAACTGTGCGCCGTCATCTGAACGAAGTTGCCCCGGACCTTGAAATACTCGAAACCGAAGCCAGCAGCGCGACCGTAGAGCTCGCCGCTGCCGCTCATGGCGTGGCACCGGCCCAAATTGCCAAAACGCTTTCCATTCGCCTGAAGGATGAGGTCTTTCTGCTGGTCACGCGCGGCGATGCACGGCTCGACAACAAAAAGGCCAAGGCAGCCTTCGGCGGCAAGATCAAGATGCTGGGTCTGGACGAAGTGGAACAAATCACATCGCATCCGGTGGGCGGTGTTTGTCCCTTTGGTCTGCCCTCACCCCTCAAGGTCTATTGCGACACGTCCCTCAAAGCCTTTGACGTTGTCATACCTGCTGCAGGTGCTACCAATGCCGCTGTGCGGATTACACCTGACCGGATGGCAGAGATCACCTCGGCAACCTGGGTGGATGTCTGTCTGGAACCAGCTCCGGCCTAAACGTCGTAATACTCCCGGTACCAAGCGACAAACTTGGCAACACCTTCTTCGACGCTGGTTTTTGGTTTGTAGCCGGTGAGTTTTTGCAGAAGAGACGCATCAGCCCAGGTGGCGGGAACGTCGCCGGGCTGCATGTCCATCATGTTTTTCTCGGCCTTTTTGCCGAGCGCGGTTTCAACCGCCTCAATATAGCGCGTCAGCTGAACACATTCGGAATTGCCGATATTGACCACCCGCCACGGCGCAACGGGCGACAGGCTGTCGCCCGCTTCCACCACGCCATCTTCCGGGCGCACGGGGACCGCATCGATCAGTCCGCGGATTCCTTCAACCAGATCCTCGACATAGGTGAAGTCGCGCTTCATGTCGCCGTGATTGTAGACGTCTATGGGCTTGTCTTCGAGAATGGCCTTGGTGAACTTGAACAGCGCCATGTCCGGGCGACCCCAGGGGCCATAAACGGTGAAAAAGCGGAACATGGTGACCGGCAAACCAAACAGATGCGCATAGGAATGCGCCATGTTTTCCGTTGCCTTTTTGGTCGCCGCGTAAAACGACATCTGATGGTCGGCCTTTTCCGTTTCCTGAAAAGGCATGTTCGTGTTGGCGCCAAAAGCAGAGGATGTCGAGGCCATAAGCAGATGCTCCGGCGGATGCGCACGGGCCGCTTCCAGTATCTCGAACGTACCGCAAATATTGCTTTCCAGATAGGCGCGCGGATTGTCGATCGAATAACGAACGCCTGCCTGAGCTGCCAGATGGACCGCAACGTCCGGCGTTTCGCTTGCGAACAGCTCCATCATCAGGCTGGGCTTTTCGATGAAGTCGTTGATGGCGCGAAAATGCTCGTTCTGCAGCAGCCGCTGTTGGCGGCGCTCCTTCAGCTTCACGTCATAATAATCGGTCATCGCATCCACGCCGATGACCCGAAACCCATCGTCCAAGAGCCTTTGGCACAGAAATGATCCGATAAAGCCAGCCGATCCGGTGACGAGCGCAGTTTTCATGAAGCCGAATTCCATGTTCCAAATGAGCGCAAAGCTGTAGCCTCGTCCCCCTCCCGCTTCAAGTCACGACTTGGAACATTTGCGCAAAAGCTAAGGGCGAAGCGCTTATTCCCCTCTCCCTTGTGGGTTGTACGAACCGGGGAAAGGTGAAGGGGAGAACACGACACCACGAGATCCTCCGACACCTAAAGGTTCCGTTTGGGCATATTTAACAAGGCGCGTGTACAGTCCCGGTCCGTTGCATGGTCAAAGTGATTTCAAACGCGCTGCGAGGCCGATTTAGGGTCAGCCTGAGGAGATGATAATGACAGAAGGCGCTGTTTATGCTTTTGGTTTCAGGGCCGAGGCGCCGCACCTCATCGCCTCCCGCCTTTTGGACGGGAATGTCAGTAAAATCGAATACATCGATTCAACTTTCGACAAGGGGCTTAGTCCTTTATTCAAACCGGGGCAATTGTACGCAGGGCGCGCCGTCAAGTCGGAACATGTTCCGACAAAAGTTGAATGGTCCAGCAAACGCTTCTCCCCCCCCCCCGATGTTTTTCAATCTGAAGTGATCTTTGTGTCAGACGCATTCAAGGACATCGTTGAACGTCACGAGCCCGGTGTGCATCAGTTCTTCCCTGTTGAAGTGGTCTACAAGGACGGATCGTTTGCGCGACAGATGTATTTCTTCAACATTTGCAATCGTCTGGACACAATGGATCGGGATAGGGCGACTGCAGAACTTCGCAATGGCATCATGTGGGACCCCCGAACCGGCGACTTCGCCTTTAGTCTAGAGAAAATTGGCTCCGCCCATGCATGGGTTGATAAGCATGTCCACTATGGACAGTTCTTTTCAAGTGCCGTTGCAGATGAGTTCAAGAGTCAGGGCCTCACTGGCATTTCTTTACATCCATATCCTGCCGTTTAGAAACGTAATGAGTTCCTCTTTCGTTTTCCTCGGCCTTGAGCCGAGGATCTACCCAAGTTCGCATCGCATTAGATGGTCGGGTCAGGCCCGACCAAGTCGACGCAGAGATGGTGCTACCTCCCTCTCCCGTTGGGAGAGGGCCGGGGTGAGGGGTGGAGATATTGGGGTTTACGGCGAGACCCTGTCCCCTCACCCGCCGCTGCGCGTCGACCTCTCCCGATGGGAGAGGTGTAGGGGCACACAGAGACCTGCGACAAAGCCTTACAATGGAAGAAGTCGCCCCACCGAATTGCAATGAAGGTTTGAGGGGCACTTGTACTGCCACTTGCGCCGTCCCGCACTTGATGCGGGACCTTATTGGGGCTGGTCAGAGCTCGCAAATGTGGTCCCGGCTCGCGCTTTGCTTGGCCGGGACGGCAGTCTGGTGAAACTGGTCCGAAGTCGCTGGCCTCCGCCAGAGGCGGAGGTTTAGGGCCGGAAAAAACAAAAAAGGGCAGCTGGTGCCGCCCCTTTTCGTCTGTCTGTGACCGTGGTGATCAGATGTAATCGCCGTGGGAGACGAAGTTGGAATTCGTCAGGAGGCCCTTTTGCTCCAGAAGGTCCAGAACCTTCTGGGCAGCGACTTCCGGATCGCCGGTGTTTTCGATGCGAAGTTCCGGGGTTTCCGGGGCTTCATAGGGGCTGTCGATGCCGGTAAAGTTCTTGATCTCGCCACGATCTGCCTTGGCGTAGAGTCCTTTCGGGTCGCGCTTGCGGCATTCGTCGATGGGTGTGTCGACGAAGATTTCGATGAATTCGCCTTCTTTGAACATTTCCCGCACCAGTTGCCGCTCGGCCTTGAAGGGCGAGATGAAGGAGACCAGCGTGATGAGACCGGCATCCGTCATGAGCTTGGCGACTTCGCCAACACGGCGGATGTTTTCCACCCGGTCGGCATCGGTGAAACCAAGGTCCTTGTTGAGGCCATGGCGGACATTGTCGCCGTCCAGCGTGTAAGTGTGACGGCCCTCCAGATGAAGTTTCTTTTCCACGATGGAGGCAATGGTTGACTTGCCCGAACCGGAAAGCCCCGTAAACCACAGGACAACCGGCTTCTGGCCGAGCTTTTCAGCCCGAGCAGCCTTGTTCACATCCAGCGCCTGCCAGTGAATGTTCGTGGCACGGCGCAGCGCAAACCAGACCATGCCTGCGCCAACCGTGGCGTTGGTCATCCGGTCCATCAGGATGAACGCCCCGGTCGTGCGGTTGGCTTCATACGGATCAAAGGCAATCGGCGACGCGGTGGTGAGATTGCAGAAGGCGATCTCGTTCAGGTACAGCGTCTTGCCTGCCGTGTGCTCGAACGTGTTGACGTTGATCTTGTGTTTGATCTCGCTCACCGTCGCATTGACGGTCTTGGTGCCGATCTTCAAGAGATAAGACCGACCGGGCAGCAAGGCATCGTCCGCCATCCAGATGAGATGGGCTGCTAGCTGGTCTGCCACATCCGGGCGGGCTGCGGGATCGGCCAGAAGATCGCCGCGGGAAATATCGATCTCGTGCTCAAGGGTAAGCGTGATCGCATCCCCTGCCCGCGCGGTATCCACCTCGCCCAGCGGAGAGATGATCTTTTCCACGCGGGAGGTTTTGGCGGGACCGGCGACGACAATCTCGTCGCCCACCTTCACTCGGCCACTGGCCACCGTTCCCGAATAGCCCCGGAAATCGAGGTTTGGGCGATTGACCCACTGGACGGAAAAGCGGAACGGGGCTTCCAGCTCATGCTCACCCACCTGAACGGCTTCCAGATGCTCCAGCAGCGTCGGGCCACCAAACCACGGCATTTTCTCGCTTTTGCCCGTCACGTTGTCACCGTAGCGGGCGGACATGGGGATTGCCTGCAGGGTTTCAAAATCAAAGCCGCTGGCAAACTGTTCAAACTCGGCCTTGATGGCGTTGAAACGCTCTTCAGAAAAATCCACTAGGTCGATCTTGTTCACCGCCAGCACCACATGGCGAATGCCAAGCAGCGAAGCAATGAAGGCGTGACGGCGCGTCTGGACCATGAGACCGTTGCGCGCATCGACCAGCAGGACGGCAAGATCGGCGGTCGAAGCGCCAGTTGCCATATTGCGGGTGTATTGCTCGTGGCCCGGCGTGTCGGCGACAATGAACTTGCGCTTGTCGGTAGCAAAGAAGCGGTAGGCGACATCGATCGTGATGCCCTGCTCGCGCTCGGCCTCAAGACCATCCACCAGAAGGGCAAGGTCGATATCCTCGCCCACCGTGCCATGACGGCGGGAATCCTTTTCCAGCGCTGCCAGCTGATCCTCGAAGATCAGCTTGGTGTCATAAAGCAGACGCCCAATCAGGGTCGACTTGCCGTCATCCACGGAGCCGCAGGTCAAAAAGCGCAGCTGGTCCTTTTGCTCCTGGGCAGCAACATAGTCGGCAACCGCCTCTTCGGCGGAATAGAAATCTTCAGCAACGGACATGATTAGAAATACCCTTCGCGCTTTTTCTTTTCCATGGAGGCACTTTCGTCCTGGTCGATGAGACGGCCCTGACGTTCGGATGTGCGGGCAATCAGCATCTCGCGGACAATGGCTTCCAGTGTGTCGGCATTGGATTCAATCGCACCGGTTAGCGGGTAGCAGCCGAGTGTGCGGAAGCGGATCATCTTCTCTTCGACCGTTTCGCCGGGCTTGATCTCCATGCGCTCGTCATCGACCATGATCAGCATGCCATCCCGGTTCACAACCGGACGCTTGGCTGCAAAATAGAGCGGCACCATCGGGATGTTCTCCGTCAGGATGTATTGCCAGATGTCGAGCTCGGTCCAGTTGGAGAGTGGAAACGCGCGGATGCTCTCGCCTTTGGAAACACGGGCGTTGTAGAGGTTCCACAATTCCGGGCGCTGGTTCTTCGGGTCCCAGCCGTGGGAGGCATTGCGGAAGGAGAACACGCGCTCCTTGGCGCGGGACTTTTCCTCATCGCGCCGCGCGCCGCCAAAGGCCGCATCAAAGCCGTATTTGTTGAGCGCCTGTTTCAGCGCTTCCGTTTTCATCACATGGGTGTGGAGGGACGAGCCGTGAGAGAACGGACCGATGCCCTTTTCCAAACCTTCCGGATTGGTATGAACCAGGAGCTCCAGACCCAGACGTTTTGCTGTCTCGTCCCGGAAGGTGATCATGTCGCGAAACTTCCAGGTCGTGTCGACATGGAGCAGCGGGAATGGCGGCTTGGATGGGTAAAACGCCTTCATCGCCAGATGCAGCATCACGCCGCTGTCCTTGCCGATGGAATACAGCATCACCGGGTTGCGGAACTCGGCCGCAACCTCGCGGATGATGTGAATGCTCTCGGCTTCAAGACGCCGCAAATTACTCAGGCGATCCTCAGGGAGGGTCATGTCAGATGCCTCGTTTGGTCAATACTTCTCCGTCGCGGGCGGCAAGGCCTACGGCAGGTTAAAGTTCTCGGGTGTTAGATGGTCAGGTCAGCTGGTTCAGGATCCCCGGATCTCCAACTGCGATAAATTCAGAGTTTAGAAGGTCAGATTTGCTCGCTTTGTCCGGCACTTGATAGAGAAGTGGTGAGGCTGTGGCTTGCCGCACCACCTTGCCACCAGCTGCTCTCAAGACTGCGTCTCCCGCGGCAATGTCCCACTGCATTGTTGGCCCCATGCGGGGGTAGACGTCCGCCTTCCCGGCTGCAAGCCAACAGAGCTTCAAAGAAGAGCCCACACAGGTTCTCTCTGCGATATTCAACTTGCCAATTAAGGCTTCCGTCTCTTCACACATGTGCGAGCGGCTGGCGAGCAGCGTCAGATTGTCATTGTCGGCGCCCCGTACCGAAATCGGTGTGACGCTGGTGACGTTTCCATTCTCTACCTTTGCAAAGAATGCACCAGCGGACAGGGTCTCAGAAGATATCTCGCCGCCCCAATAAATCTCGCCGAGTGCCGGGGCAAACACAATGCCGAAGACCGGAACACCGCCATCAACCAGGGCAATGTTGACTGTAAACTCGCCATTACGCTTGATGAACTCCCGTGTCCCGTCCAAGGGATCAACGAGAAAGTAGCGTTCACCACATTCTGGAAGATGCCCAGCCTCGACGGCTTCTTCGGCCACAAGCGGAACTTCAGGAAACTGCTCTGTCAAACCAGCCTGAATAATGTCTTCTGCCGCCTGATCTGCAACAGTGACGGGCGACCCATCCGTTTTGTTCTCAACCTCACACCCGGCGTCATACACCTCCATGATTGCTGCCCCGGCCTTGAGCGTCAGCTCAAGCAGGTTTGCAATTTCAGGGCGTTCTCGCCGAAGAGTTTCAAAGGTCAGTGACATCTGTGCTCCAGAACGCCGTATCAGACGTTGCGGGGTTCATTTCGTTTCTCCGCGCATCATTTCAGAAGCGCCTGCGAACACAAGAAATATCGTTCCATCAGGAAAGCAGAACGTAGAATGGCATTGTTATTTGCAGCTCGATCCAAATTGTTCGGAAATCAGCCGTGCTTTTTCTCTCAAACGATAAATTGATGCAGGCGTCTGATGGTCGCAGCCAATGTGTCGCAATGACAATACCCGGCCGCGAGCTTACTGATGATCCAGCTTTTTCATTAAAGCTCAATCACTTTTGAAACAGGCAAGCTCTCATGTGTGCATCCGGTTCAACCAATCAGCAAACCAACTGGCCCGCTATTCCTCCCTATAAGACTGGCCCCAGAGGTCGTTGCCCTCGGTGCGGGGAAGGAAAACTGTTCAACGGCTTTCTGACCCTGCGGTCTTCCTGCGACAATTGCGGGCTGGACTATTCGTTTGCCGATCCCGCTGACGGACCAGCCTTTTTTGTCATTTGCTTTGGCTGTGTGCCGAGCTTTGCCATGGCCATGTGGATAGAGCTTGCCTATCAGGCTCCCTACTGGGTGCACCTGTTTACCAGCCTTCCCTTTTTGCTTTTGACTTGCATTCCTCCGCTACGTCCACTGAAGGGGTGGATGGTTGCAAGTGAATATTTTTACAAAGCAGGGGAAGGTAAAATTGACAATGAAGACAAATTCGAAAACGTGAAACTAGATGAGGCACCCTGATTTTACTTAATCAGATCAATGTTTCGTCAATCATAGTCTTGTTAGGGACAGATTGTATAAAATTTTACGGATTAAATTCACTCAATTTCAACCACCCTCGGCTACTGTGAAATCCGAAGTTTACAAACTCAGAGACCAAGAAATGGCTTTGACAGACGACACCAATACCGCAGCGGCGGCAGAAGAGTTGCCCGAGCGCGCTCCGCGTAAGCGAGTGCTGAAAAAAGGCAAGATCCTTTTTGACGGCGGTACACGCAGCTACCCGGTTATGATCCGAAACATTTCGGAGACCGGGGCGCGCATCCAGTTTACGGATCCGCAGCCAGTTCCACAAGAATTCGATCTGCAGGTGGAGCTGGATAACTTTCGCGTTCCCTGTCGTCGGGTCTGGGATGAAGGCCTGCTTCATGGTGTGGAATTCACTGGCGCCCGGGAACAACTTGGCGAAGAAATGACCCAAGCTCTTCAGGCGTCTGACGCTCTTCGCCAGGAAGCACTTCGCAAAGCAGCAGCTGTACAGCCTGTTCCAGATACACCGAGGGCACAACCGACACATGCGCATCGCCCGGCCAGACCGGGGTTCGGGCGCCGCGGCGGTTAAAGAACGCCAACCAAAACAGCATCATGTATGCCGGAACCTGTCAGGTTTCGGCATTTTTCGTTTCTGCAGCCAGTTTTGAACAAAATTGACCCTGTCAGGCATCTTTTGCACTGACCAGATAAATGCATGAAATCCATACAAGCCGAAGTAGCTTGCCGGACAGTATATGCGTCGATTTCAGAGAAGATTGGCTGGGGTGGAAGGATTCGAACCTTCGCATGGCGGTACCAAAAACCGCTGCCTTACCGCTTGGCTACACCCCAAGGCCGTGGAGACGCTGTATAACGATGGCCGATGCGATGTGCAACCCTTCTCTGAGGTCTTTTTTCATCATTCCACCCTCGTTTTCCCCAAGCAGTTAATGCGGCCTTGAAAACCCGAGGGAACGAGCCATTTAGGGGCTGTGGCTAAACAAAAGGCCTCTGTTAAAACATCGCTTTTTGAGCTGGCCTTGCATTCGCAGCGGCTCACTCAATAAACAAGACGGCCCTCATTCGCCCTCTCCTCATTTGGTGGCGCTCCACCCTTTCGAGCAGTTCACTCAGGGTGTTTTTTCACGACCAAGTTTTTCACCGCCCTTCGCTCCAATTCTCTTGCAGTCGGAAAAAAGCGGTGGTATCTACCCGGTCCATCGGCGGAGACCCTGTCCCCGCCTGCAGGCTCTGTTTCATACAAACCTGTGACCAGGAAGTCGGAGTGTAGCGCAGCCTGGTAGCGCACCTCGTTCGGGACGAGGGGGTCGGAGGTTCGAATCCTCTCACTCCGACCATTTTTCTAGCGGACATTAATTGGTCTTGCAGCAAGTATATGGGCGGACGCCAAACTCGTTGCGTGCGCACCGTCTCAACGCTCTCAGTCTCCATCAACACCGAAGCGAATTTCAAATCGTTATTGCCGAAACGGAACGGTTTGAGCACCTGATGAGTACGACCATGCACGGCGCTCAAACGATCCCAGATTAGCTGGTCCTGACCTAGAACACTTCCTGAATGTGGATTTCCCGACCACGGAACTCGCAGGTTTCACCAGCAACCTTACCTTCAATGGCTGTATAAATCGGGGCAGAGGGGGAAACACCAACAAAGGAGTGCCCCTGGCAAGTGAACTCGTTGGTGGAAACGCCAATTACAATGAAACGGTCGCCAAAGCGAACAGCAGCCCCCGGTTCGACTTCTGTTTTTGGGCCAAAGTCCAAGCTCTTCAGCGCTTCGATCTTGGCCTCAGCCTTGTGCTCCAAATCATCAAACGCATGCGCCAATTCAGCTGCACTTTCGGCCTGTGCCTGCTGGCCTTTCTCCACGGTCTCAGATCGGTCGAGGCGTGCTTCGGCGAGAAACCGCTCGTATGATTCATGCGCTTGTGCAAGTTCAGCTTCGGTGAGCGCCAACATTGTTTCACGCAAGTGCGACTTGTCGATCATATCATTTCCTTTCGTCACCTATAGTTCGACCTTAAAGGAAGATACCTCTCCGGCCCTTCATCAACTGTATTTGGACCAGTTAACTCATTTGTAAAACTGAGAAAACAGGAAAGCGTCCTATTCAATTTATTGTCAGGCAGACGGTTACTTTCAGAAGAGCTTCCCGTCCGACCTACCGTCTCAACGGCAAGAACACTGAGAATACGCACACAACGTTTTCTCGCGATAATCGGCTGAATTCTTTGCCGGACAAGCCGATGGTTAATCGCTTTTTCACCAAGTCGGCTTACGGTCTGCGCCACAATCGGAAATTGATATTTTAAGCGATGTTCAAGATAGCTTCTGTTCCAACCGTTTCGGCGTTTTTGCTTCATGACGGCGTTTCGCAACTGCCCTCGCAGAGCATACGGTCACTCGTGGCTGAGGAGCTGGCAAAGCTGCACAGCGACACCCCTTTGTTCACTCAGGAAGAAGACACAAACTCATCCATCAAATTTGTTCTGAACAACAGCCGCTTCAAGGTAGAACCGGACCAACCCCCAATGGCGATTGATCCGCTTTTGGAAAAGCTCGCAGCCTTTCCCGATCAATCTGTTTTTCCGGACGCTCAGAAGGTTCTTGGATCACATATCAGCGTCACACGCCTGACCTTTTCCAAGGGTTTGTTTGATATCGAGCCATCACCTTTGGCCAATCGGGCGCAGTGTTTTTCCGATCTTTCAGAACTGGAACAAGCCATGCGTCTTGTGGCGCATGTGGCTGCGATCCTTGCTTATGCATCGCCTACAGCTGCTGTCTACTGGCCGCTGAGCGGGTACGTGCTTCCAACAGATGCCTTTGCAGAGCTGGCGGGACATGAAAACCTCCTGTTTCTCAACACCTGTCCGACACTGCGATCACCAAGACCGCGTCGTGACCGCAAAATTGAAACCGCACTGGATCTGGTTGGGTCAGAGAATTTCATCGGCCACCGCGTCCGACATGTTTCCCTTCAGGATACACCCGGCAACATGACTGGCCGGTGCATGCAGTATCTAGCCGCCTGCCTTGAGCAGCAGGAGCTTGTCTTATCCTTGTCGGATGCTGGCCTTGCCGCGCAAAACGAGTTTAATGTTGTCATTAGTGAAGAGCGCATCGGCAGCCAAAAACTGCAAGTCGCCTTGCTGGAAGACAAACGCGATCAAATGCAGGCTCCAGCAAATACGCCGATGAGTGAGCCAATTCCGAGTCCGGTTTTTGAACCGAAACCCGAGAGTGTTTCCGCGCCGCCTTCTAATCCGTACCCGAATGCGAAGCCTTCTGAAGACCCAATGTCCGATGCGTTTGCTGATGAGTTGGGTTACGTCCCGCCTTCTGAAACCGCTGTCGGTTCGCAGGCTGCTCGGGACCTTGCATCTGGGATGGAAGAAAAAACAGTTTCTGAACCTCAGCCCCAGATTATCCCTGAAGACGTTTCAGATGAGGGATTTGAGGCCGACGACCATGCTCACTCCATCGAACACGAAGTCGAGGTGAGTCAGAACATTCTTGCGCCCGCCTCGCAACCTATCCGCCTTGAAAAAGCGGATATGGCGGAACTTCGGGCTTTCGCCCAGATGAGTTCGAAGCGTGAGGAAGAACCAGAACCGACCCTGCCTTTTGGTGCAGATCGCATTCTGGAACGGCTGAAAAATGCCCTGCCCTTTGGGCGGAAAACCGGTTAGCCTTTTTGAAACGCTGCGGCCTTCAGGCACTCGCGCAACACTTCATTGTCGCCGATCTGATTGGCGAGAACGAGGATCAGCCGCGCGTTGAGGGCGTCGCTGTCTGTCTTGGGCAGCCCTTCATGGGCGGCCAGAAGGTCGGCGTAAAAGTCGTCCGGGCGGGCAAGGTTCGGTTTCAGATTTGCACTCATCTCAAAGCTCCATGCCAATGGTCCGGCCTAGCGCTTCGGCAACGCTCGCCTGATCAAATATGGTCCAGCGGGCAGCTACATGCTGGTCGGGACGGATCAGGTAAACAGCCCCGTCTTCATCTCCCAGATACCGGTCTTTCAGGAACGGGCTGACATCATCCCCTTTTAAGGTAAAAGCACGGATCTGGATGCCGTGGGCAGACAGGTTTTGCGGAACGTCGCGATTGATCCCGAGCAACACAAAATCATCCCCCAGCTTGTGCAGCAGCCAGTCCTCACCAATCGGACAGTCTGCCGCAGGTGAGCCCGGACGGGTTCGCATGGGCAAGCCTGCTGCGTCCGTACCGTTCAACCGCGATCCGTCATAGGTGGCAGGCAGCGACAGGCGACCAGAATTGACCAAGGGTCGGGCAAATTCATGGTGTTCGGCAAGGTCCAGAACCGCGTCGCGGAAGATGCGGCTCTGCTCGGACTTTGGCGTGATGAAGTCGGTCGAGCGGCTGGAATTCAGGATGTTTTCGTCTGCGGCATAAACCCGTTCTTCGTCATAGGTATCGAGCAGGCTCTCCGGGGCCAGACCGTCCATCACCAGCTTCAGTTTCCAGATGAGATTGTCCGTATCCTGAAATCCGGAGTTTGCACCGCGAGCGCCAAAGGGTGAGACTTGGTGCGCGCTGTCACCGGCAAAGATCACCCGGCCATGGCGGAACTTTTCCATCCGGCGGCACTTGAAGGTGTAGATCGACACCCATTCCAGATCGAATTCAACCTCCTCGCCCAACATTTGTTTCAGGCGCGGGATGACGTTTTCCGGCTTCTTTTCTTCTTCCTTGTCAATGTCCCATCCCAGCTGCAGATCGATGCGCCATACGCCGTCCGGTTGCTTGTGGAGCAAGGCTGACTGCCCCTTGTTGAAGGGTGGATCGAACCAGAACCAACGCTCGGTCGGGAAATCCGCCTTCATGATCACATCGGCAATCAGGAAATTATCTTCAAAGACGCGCCCCACGAAATCCAGACCCAACATCTTGCGGGTTGGCGAGGCAGCCCCATCACAGGCAATCAGCCAATTGGCTTCCAGATCATAAGGCCCATCCGGTGTTTCAACGCTCACGCGGCTGTGGCCGTCCCTCGCCTCCACGGCGGTGACCTTCGAGCCACCTCGGATTTCGATCTGCTTGCCTTCGGTCTGCAGTGCGCGAATGCGTTCGACCAGATAGAGCTCGCAGTAGTATTGCTGGAGGTTGATGAAGGCGGGGCGCTTGTGACCGTCTTCCGGCAGAAGGTTGAAGTCATAGACCTTGCGGTCGCCGAAAAACACCTTACCGAGGTTCCACAAAACCCCCTTGTTCACATAGTCTTCGCCAGCGCCGAGCCGGTCGAGAATTTCCAGGCTGCGCTTGGCAAAGCAGATCGCGCGTGACCCCCAGGACACCTTGTCGTTCTCGTCCAGAATGACGACCGGAACATCGTGCTGCGCCAGATCAATCGCCGCTGCCAGACCAACCGGCCCAGCGCCGATCACCACCGCCGGATGGCGCACCGGGCTATCTGCCTTTTGATCGGCAGACATTTGATATGGATAAAGCGGTACTTCAAAGAGTTTGGTCACAACAATCCTCCCAAGGGTGGCCACTTATTCCAATTACATAGCGTTTCACGCGGAAAAAATTTTGGGTATCAGCTATTTATGAGAACGGACACAAACAAACACGCTCCGCTTATCAGAGCCCCGAAGTAACCGAAAAGCAGTCGCTTACGGAGTTCAGGTTTCCATTTTCCTAGCAACACCATACTAACTACTTGGTTTGAGTACGCTGACCTCTCGCGAAATGAGCCTCGAAAGAATGACTTACTCGGATCATCAACTGGGAATTTCCCAAATATTATTTGGGCCAACGAAATAAACGCCACTAGAAAGCACACGACAAAGACTGCCGCCCAGATTATCAGCCATGCCTCTGCAAAATACGCCATAAGACTACCCCTGCAGATCAGCCCACATGGCCGCGTCGCGTTCGGCGGTCCAGATGCGCGGGGTGTCGATGCCGCGGGCTTCGTCATAGGCGCGGGCAACGTTGAACGGCAGGCAGTGCTCGTAGATCGCAAAGTCCTTGAACTTCGGATCACACTCGGCGCGCACCGCATCCCAGGCTTCTTTCAACGTGCCGCCACGGGCAACAACCTTGGCAACCGGGCGGTAGGTGCTTTCCACGAAGTCGCGGGTGCATTCAATCGCGGCATCAACCATTTCTGCACCGATCAAGGCATCGCCCCGACCCGGCGCAATGGCCTGCGGGTCGAAGGAACGGATGGCGTTGAGCGTCTGGCCCCAGTCCTCGAAATGACCGTCGCCGCAATAGCAGGCCGAGTGATATTCGACGATATCGCCCGTAAACATGACCTCTTCGTCGGGCACCCAGGCGACAATATCACCCGCTGTGTGAGCACGGCCAAGATGCATCAGGTCCACCCGGCGCTTGCCAAGATAAACGGTCATGCGCTCAGAAAAGGTCGTGGTCGGATAGGTCAGACCCGGAATGCTTTCGTGGCCCTGAAAAAGGCGCGGGAAACGCTCAAATTCCGACGCCCAGTCTTCTGCACCGCGCTCTTCCACCATGGCGCGGGCGGCATCCCCCATGATGATGGTCGGGGCGTTATAGGCAGAGGCACCCAGAACGCGAACCGCATGATAATGGGTCAGCACCAGATGGCTGATCGGCTTGTCGGTGACGGAGCGGATTTTCTCGATGACCTTGTTGGCCAGACGCGGGGTCGCCTGCGCTTCAATCACCATCACGCTGTCATCGCCGATGATGACGCCAGAATTCGGATCGCCCTCAGCGGTAAACGCCCAAAGGTCGCGGCCAATCTCGGTGAACGAGATTTCCTTTTCTTCCATGTCCCCGGCAGAAGCAAATTGCTTGGCCATCAGTGTTCTCCCAAAATTCCGTCAATTTCATCTTCTGATCCCCTCACCCGAAGCTGCGCTTCGACCTCTCCCCATGGGAGAGGTGAACAGCCACTTGCTTGGTCCATACCCTCTCCCCCGGTCCGTACGAGGGGAGAGGTTTAGGGTTAGGGGTTTTGCCCGTTATCGCTCGTCTGGAATGACGAGTGGTTAGGCGCCTTCGTATTTCGTAACTGTCTGCTCGATGGCCCCAAAAATCGAGTGACCATCCTTGTCGAGCATTTCGATGCGCACCTCGTCGCCGAACTTGAGGAACGGGGTTTTTGGTGCGCCGTCGTTGATGGTCTCGATCATGCGGATTTCAGCGATACAGGAATAGCCGACGCCGCCTTCGGAAACCGGCTTGCCGGGACCGTCATTCAGCTTGTTGGACACCGTGCCGGAACCGATGATGGCTCCAGCGGACAAAGGCCGGGTCTTGGCAGCATGGGCGATCAGCTGCGGGAAATCGAAGGTCATGTCGACCCCTGCTTCCGCGCGGCCAAAGGCTTCGCCATTGAGATCCACTTTCAGCGGAAGATGCAGCTTGCCACCATCCCACGCATCGCCAAGGCTTTGCGGGGTCACCGCGACCGGAGAGAAAGCCGAGGACGGCTTGGACTGGAAGAAGCCGAAGCCCTTGCCAAGTTCAGCCGGGATGAGACCGCGCAGGGACACGTCATTCACCAGCATGACAAGGCGGATTGCCTCGCGGGCCTGCTCAATGCTCGCACCCATCGGCACATCGCCCACGATGACCGCAACTTCGCCTTCCATGTCGATGCCATAGGCTTCATCGGCCATCTGGATCGGGTCGCGCGGGGCGAGGAATGCGTCGGAGCCGCCCTGATACATCAGCGGATCGGTCCAGAAGCTTGGCGGCATTTCTGCATTGCGGGCCTTGCGCACCAGTTCCACGTGATTGACGTAGGCCGAGCTGTCGGCCCACTGATAGGCGCGCGGCAGCGGCGAAAGGGCATCATGCTCGTGGAAACGGAGCGAGGGCACAGCATCATGGCTCAGGCTTTCAGCCAGCACTTCCAGCTTTGGCGCAACCGTTTCCCAATTGTCGAGCGCAGCCTGAAGCGTCGGCGCGATGTGCATGGCTTCCGTGCAACGGGTCAGGCTGTCATTGACGATGACCAGCTTGCCATCACGGGAGCCATCCTTGAGCGAGGCGAGTTTCATATAGTTTCCCTTATTTTGTCAGGCGGAGCGCCCCGGCTTATTTCTTGTCCCAGGTGCCTTCAGGTGTTCCGTCGAACTTTTTTTCAAGGCTGTCCCAGCAGTCAATGTAATCATCCTGCAGCGGGGCTTCCTTGGCCGCAAACTCCGTCAGGTGTTGCGGGAAGCGGGTCTCGAACATGAAGGACATGGTCTTGTCCAGCTTGTTCGGCTTCAGCTCTTCTGTCGAGGCATTTTCGAATGCATTGTTGTCCGGGCCATGCGGCAGCATCATGTTGTGCAAGCTCATGCCACCGGGAACGAAGCCTTGCGGTTTGGCATCGTACTGGCCGTAGATGTTGCCCATCAGCTCGGACATGATGTTCTTGTGATACCACGGCGGGCGGAAGGTATCTTCCATCACCATCCAACGCTCGCGGAACAGAACGAAGTCGATATTGGCCGTGCCGGGTACGCCGCTTGGGGCGGTCAGGACGGTGAAGATTGACGGGTCCGGGTGATCGAACAGGATTGACCCGACCGGGCAATAGGTCCGCAAGTCATATTTCACCGGCGCGTAATTGCCGTGCCAGGCGACCACATCCAGCGGAGACTGCGGAATGTCGCAGGTGTGGAACTGGCCGCACCACTTGATCGTCAGCGTGCTGGCAACTTCGCGATCTTCGTACCATGCAACCGGCGTCTTGAAGTCGCGGCGGTTAGCCATGCAGTTGGCGCCAACCGGGCCCCTGCCCGGCAGCTCGAACTTCTGACCGTAGTTCTCGCAGACGAAACCACGTGCCGGGCCGTCCAGCAGCTCGACCCGGTAGACAAGGCCACGCGGGATGATCGCGATTTCCTTTGGCTCCAGATCAATGACGCCCAGCTCGGTGTAAAAGCGCAGACGCCCTTCCTGCGGCACCACCAGAATTTCGCTATCGGCGGAGAAGAAATAATCATCCACCATGTTCTCGGTGACGAGATAGATGTGGGTTGCCATGCCAACCTGCGTGTTCACATCGCCAGCGGTGGTCATGGTGCGCATGCCAGTCAGCCAGGTCAGCTTCTCCCCGGAATGGGGGACCGGATCCCAGCGGTATTGGCCGAGCGAGATCACATCATCGATGACGTTCGGCGCGGACTTCCAGTATGGCAAGTCAATTTTGCGATAACGGCTGGAGTGCTTGACCGACGGACGGATACGGTAACACCAGGTCCGCTCGTTCTGATGGCTTGGCGCTGTGAAGGCCGTGCCGGAGAGCTGCTCACCATAAAGGCCGTAGGCGCATTTTTGCGGGCTGTTCATGCCCTGCGGCAGAGAACCCGGAATGCTCTCGGTCTCGAAATCATTGCCGAAGCCGGGCATGTAATCGAGCTTTGCCAGATTTATCGGCAGGCCGCGTGTATCTTTGAGATCGGTGTTGACTTGGTCCATTGGAATATCCTCCCGGACTTGGCAGACAATTAATTAGTTACATATGTAACCATCATCATCAAAAGGGTCAAGATGGCGCTTCTGCGTTTTCGATCTTTAACCTCATTCGAGGCCTGACCACGTCACTGGAAGGACTCACTTCTTGTTCATATTTGCTGACTATGATAGGAACATAACAAGAACATTTAGTGATTCCAGATCGAGGGACTGATGACCATGACCGCTTTTTTCCCCCGCCCGCCGGCAGAGCTTTTGCCCGAGTTTGCGCGCCTGACTGGCTACACAGGTGACCCGATTGAAGTTGATGAGCGGGATGATCTGGATCTGATGATGTTGTATCTTGAAAAAGCCCGGGCGAGAGCCATCAAAATCCGGGACAATGCCACTGCAGGAAGCTATCTGGACCGCGTTCTTCAACGCACAATTGATGGGTTGGATACGGAAGTCGCACAGCTGAAATATCTTTTGGCGGAACGGGACCTGCCGCTGCCAACACGTACCAAATTGGCATCAGAAAACCGCATGCGTCCCGCGCTTTGAAAATTAGCAACCAGAAGATTTAGGTAGAAATTATTCTACCTAAAATAGATAAATTTAGTGATACGCGTACTTCAGCTCCAATATACGTATCCTTTAATCAGTATTCCGCTACGTCTCTAAGCAGTCTGCATGCTTGATCCACTACACTTCTCTTGGCAGAATTAACCTATCGTTTAGTTTAATTCTGCCGAAAACGAGCGGGGGTTAGTTTGATGCAGGAGAGTACGTCATGGCTTTGCTGATGTTCGCCTATTTCGGCAGCGCCGCTATACTGTTTTCTCTCAGTCTTTGGGAAATGGTAACAAACCAGCGCTTTGACCTTCGAGATTATGCGGCTTGCGCCGTCTGCTCACTTGTCGGGCCGCTTGCACTTGTTCTCGGCGCACTGTTTCTTTTCAAGATAAGAACACTTGGACACTTATCTCGATCACGCTAGCGCGTAAAATCAAGCAGCAGCTTCGTCTCCTGGGGCCGTTTGCCACCCAAGATCACTGAGAGTGACGATCCGGTTTCCACGCAAATCCGTCGCACAGACCAGAAACCCGCGTTCTTCCATATGACTGAGAAGCCAGCGTGCTCGCCCCGGTGAGCGCGTACCATAAGCCGTTGCTATTTCCTGATTGCCCGGACATGGCGCTTTTGCAAGCGCGGCCTTGGCCAGAAGCAAATAGACGCCTCGCATATCATCCGGCAATTCAGCTGCAATCAACTCGGCTTGCTGCCAAGCGCCCTCGTCCACTTCTTCCTTGTCGACACCTGCACGGGCAACGGAGAGTTTTTCCCGGAACACAGCAAGATCGGGAGCCCCCCCTGCCAATTTTGCAATCCGGCATCGCACCTGAAAGTCCTGATAAAGCGAGGCAATCGGCTGGAAGGCGGCGTCGGGTTCGGCCAGAATTTCAGATATGATCTCTTCGATCTTGTCTTCCCGCTCGCCGTATTCCAGCAGTGATTCAGCTGGTTCCACCGAATCCAGCGCTTCTTGACCCGCCACATTCAGCTGGTTCAGAACATCTCCAGTTGTTGCGGGTTCTGGAATTTTGAATCGCGGAGGCGGCGCCTCTTCAGCGGAGCGGGTGAAGATCAGGTCCTTGGCTTCCTCAGTCGGCTGCTCGGGCAAAGGCATCAGTTTAGGGCTGCCCCCGCGCCCTGCGGTCTCAACGGCACCAATTTTGATCCCGATAGGACGCCGGGACAATGCCGGGCCAAGTGCAATGAAATTACCGCGATCAAGGTTTCTGAACTGTTCGGCCTGTCGCCGTTCCATGCCCAACAGATCGGCTGCGCGGGCCATGTCTATATCAAGGAAAGTCCGCCCCATGAGGAAATTTGAGGCCTCTGCGGCGACGTTCTTGGCGAGTTTTGCAAGTCGCTGGGTGGCAATAACCCCGGCAAGGCCGCGTTTCCGGCCACGGCACATCAGGTTGGTCATGGCCCCGAGAGACCGTCGGCGAGCTTCTTCCGTCACCTCACCAGCAGCGGCCGGGGCAAAAAGCTGTGCCTCATCGACAATCACCAGCATGGGATACCAGAGCTCGCGGTCAGCATCGAACAAGCCGTCCAGAAACGTGGCTGCGGCTTTCATCTGGCGGTCTGCATCAAGCCCCTCCAGATTGAGTACGACAGACACTCTGTGTTGGCGCACCCGTCCGGCAATCATCTGCAGGTCTTTTTCGGTGCCGACGGCATCAACGACGACATGGCCGTATTTTTTGGCCAGAGACACGAAATCCCCTTCCGGATCAATGATGGCTTGCTGAACCCATTGTGCGGATTGCTCCAGGAGGCGGCGCAGAAGGTGCGATTTGCCTGAGCCGGAATTGCCCTGAACCAACAAGCGGGTTGCCAGAAGCTCTTCCAGGTCCATCCCGGCCTTCTGTCCACCCTTCATTTCGCCCATGTCGATGTGAACCGTCATGCGTTTTCCCGGCGCAGTCCACGAGACCTGCCCAACTCTCCGTTTGTAGGGTCTTTGCCCTAGTTTGTGTATGTTCAGCCACTCAGCACGATTCCCGGTACAAAGCAAAGTGGAAGACAGTGCTCCCCCCGCAATCCAACGGTCTAACCTGCTGAAATATGTTCGCGAGGTTCATTTAACGCATGAACTTCGGGCTGAAAACCACCTCACATTGCAACTTTTTTTCACTTGCCCGCTTTTTTCGGGATAGAAAAATGAAAATTTGACACAAAGGATATCCTACACCTGAAATTTTGCTCATGCTTTCAGCCCCTTATGACAATGTTTTCGCACCATCCAGAGGCTTGTGGATCGCAAATTTTCTCTACGTAAACACCTAGAGTTGCATGTTTTTCAAACACGTATTACCGAAACTTAATAAATAATTACTCCCACACACCCTACCACTGCGACACACTGTTATTGTAGCTTCAAGCAATCACCTGAAGTCATCTGAAGGAGTTGTGTTGATGGAAATCAGTAAGCATCAATCGAACAAGTCGTCGAAGCGGTGCGGCAGTATTCCATTGGAGATGCACGCAGACCTTACACAGCGTGCGTTGGTCAACTCCGTAGCACAAGACTGGATCCCCTCTCCCCAGTCAGGTGTTGAAAAGTGTGTGCTTGAACGAGGCGGGAAGCATGCGACCCGGGCGACCAGCCTGGTTCGCATGGCTCCCGGCAGCACATTACCAACACGCAAAAGCAATTTGGGTGAGGAAGTTCTGGTTCTTGAAGGTGTATTCAGTTGCGAGACTGGAGATCTTTCAAGCGGAACATATGCTCGCATCCCCCAAGGATCCGATCATGCTCCGAGCAGCGCAAAAGGCGCTGTCATTATGGTGAAACTGCGCCAGATGGACCCACATGACAAAAACACTGTGCACATAAACACCCAAGACCCCTCTGGGTGGCAAATCGGCAGGATTGGCGAACGCGTTCTCCCCCTGTTTGTCAGTCGCCGGGAAACCGTGTCCATGCTGGACTGGGAACCCGGTTGCTCATTTGCCACCCAGACACTTGCTGGCGGAGCGGAGTATCTCGTTCTGGACGGTCAGTTCGAGGATGAAGACAACGTCTACAAAGCCGGAACATGGCTTCGGCTTCCTGCTGGTTCACGACAGACCATTTCCACCAAATCCGGTGCCCGGATCTGGCGAAAGCTTGGACATCTTGCGCCTCAAACTCGCCAGATCGTGCCTGATGCCTTGTGGCTAAAGAGGTGAGACCGCGCGATCCAGAAAGGTCATGACGATCCTTTTGTGAAATGGCATGATCAGAGCAAGGTAAGCATGTCCTGCCAGATTGTGGCGACGGCAGCAGGTTGCGGCATAGACCTTTGCTCCATCTGCGTCCGAGACCCGCAGGATTGAAATGCGGAAATCCTGATGCCAGTCATTCTCACCCAGAATGATCTCGTTTTCGCTGATCGCATAGATTTTGAAAAATCCGATACGATCCCCAACCTCAAGCTCTGACACGTCCCTCTGCTCAGTGCCTCCAGTCATGTCGGCCGCAGTCTTGAGACCAAAGGGTTTGGCGATGGCATCTCGCAATCCCATGAGCTTTTCCACCCAAGGCACATCTGCTTTCAAGACACGATCCGCCAAAGCACGAATATCGCATGTCAACAGATCCGGGCGGTCATCGAGAGATGCACAAAAAACATCAAGATGGTCTTTGTCCGCGACATAGGCTTGCAAAAGACTGTCCTTGGGCAACGTGGTTGAATAAGCCATTTCATTCCTCATTCATTTGAAAACTAAAAACGGGGGGCGAAAGTGCGTGTGGTTAGATGTGCTCAAGAGGAGCACAGACCGCACTCAGGGCGTGGGCGTGGCGTCGGTGTGGGCGAAAGACATTCTCCCCAGCGCACACCATTTGGGAGAATTCCTGCTTAGTCCTCCTTGTCCCAGAAGATGGCATCCTGATGGAGCAGTTCGCCGAGATAGCGGCTCCTTAGATCAAGTGAGAAACGGAACTTCTTCTGGCCCAGATCTCGGTGCGTGATGGTCAACTGCCCCGGCTTCATCCATTTGGGAAACCGCATCTTCCAGCTCCCGAGGTCAATGAAATAATGGTCACTTTCAAACAGGAGTGCGCCCTGCTCCGTGCGAAGCTTTAAGGCGATGCCAATTCCGCAACCGATATACTCTTCAATGCCGGTCGGCCCGGCGAAACGTTTGGAACTGTGTATGACCTGCGGAAAGCCAGAGGCCCGGCCATACTGACGGATCCAAAACTGGCCATCCCCGGCGATATCCTGTGTGACGGAGACAACCGCCGCCTGATGCATCGACGACAAATCATGGGGCAGAGGGCCGCCGACGAGGCGAGCAAGCTGAGCAAGGGCGCGCCCGGCCAGGTTCATACGCATCGCCACAACGACACCTTGATAAACCACACTCGCGCCGGCTTTCAGTTGCTTGCCGAAGCGCTGCTGCACAGCAACGGGGAGAGAATTCCAGGCGCGAGCGCCAAGGAGCTCCCGATATCGGCTTTCTTCTTCTATTTGAACCGGAACACGGCATTCGCTTAGCATCTTCCGACCTCTACCGTTAAAACTGGAATTTCTGTACAGACAGAAATTTCTAATTAAAAATTTTTCGCACCTAGTCGTGCGTTTTGCCGCCCACTTTCAAAAGCGACAAAACCTTGTCGCCCATCTTTAACAGCATCGACAGCTTCGATTTCGGGATCTTGAACATCTGCTCTGACCAACGGTCCGCCGAGGTGACAAACTCTTGCATGTCACGCATCCGCTGCAAGGCGACCGGGTCCAGATCCTGCTCGGTTTCGGCCTGCTGCACACACATATCAATGGCCCGAATGGCCGGCTCGATCTCCCGCTCCTTGCGGCCTTTCGTGATCCTGAGCGCCATTTCCCAAACATCAGTTTCAGCGACAAAATGCTCCCGCCGATCCCCGGCCACAGGAACGCGCTGGATCAAGCGCCAGCTCACCAATTCCTTGAGCGAATTGGAAACATTGGACCGCGCGATCCCCAGCTCCTCGGAAATTTGCTCCGCATGCATGGGCTTTGAGCTTAAAAACAACAGCGCGTGGATTTGTGCGACTGACCGGTTCACGCCCCACTGACCGCCCATATCCCCCCAGTGGAGGATAAATTGCTCCCGCGCTGACGCTGGTTGATTGTCACCAATTTCTGTCATGACAGAAATAAACGATAGTTTTGAAATTCTGTCAAGAGCAGAGGCCGTCAGAAGGCCTTCTCCTGAACCGAAGAAACCAACTGCACATGCGTTCTTCCTGCGGGTCTCGCCCCCTCGCGCAGCGCTCATTGTTTTTGCAAGGTAAACCGCCCATGATCGACTAACTGACCTCTCCGTTTGAAGGAGTTCGCGATGCGGACGACAAAAACCATTCATGTTGTCTCCTGCCATGCAGAAGGAGAAGTCGGAGACGTCATAGTTGGCGGCGTCGCCCCGCCTCCCGGTGAGACTTTGTGGGGCCAGCGCAACTGGATTGCAAAGGATCAAACCTTGCGCAATTTCATGCTGAACGAACCCCGAGGTGGTGTGTTCCGTCATGTAAACCTGCTTGTGCCGCCCAAACATCCGGACGCGCAAATGGGCTGGATCATCATGGAGCCGGAAGATACGCCGCCCATGTCGGGATCAAATTCGATTTGCGTGTCCACGGTGCTGCTCGATACCGGCATAATCCCCATCACGGAGCCCGTGACCGAGATGGTTCTGGAAGCGCCTGGTGGGATTATTCGGGTGCGGGCGGAGTGTCGCAATGGCAAGGCAGAACGCATCACCGTTCAGAACCTGCCCTCTTTTGCCGGTGAGCTGGGCGCTGTGATTGAGGTGCCAGGCCTGGGAAAAACCACCGTAGATACGGCCTATGGCGGAGACAGCTTCGTTGTGGTGGATGCAAACGCACTTGGCTTCAAGCTGGACGCATCAGAGGCTGGACAGCTTGCAGAGCTGGGTGTTCGCATTACCAATGCAGCCAATGAGCAACTGCAGTTTCAGCATCCTGAAAACCGAGACTGGGACCATTTCTCATTCTGCCTGTTTGCCGGTCCGCTTAAACGTGACGGCAGCCATCTGACCGCAAAATCCGCGGTTTCGATCCAGCCCGGCAAGATAGACCGCTCGCCAACGGGAACAGCGACATCCGCACGAATGGCGCTTTTGCATGCCTCCGGCGAAATGAAAGTTGGCGACACGCTCACAACACGCTCCATCGTCCGCTCTGAATTTCACGGCAAAATCCACTCGACCACGAAGGTTGGCGACCTACCGGCCATTATCCCTGAAATCTCCGGACGCGCGTGGATCACCGGAACGCATCAGCACATGCTTGATCCCGATGACCTTTGGCCGGAAGGATATCGACTGACAGACACTTGGCCAAACTTTGCGAACTCGAACTAGGAATGCAGCAGAGACAACAGTCTGGCAATGAACGTCAGGCTGTTGAAGGGCCTCGAGATTATCAGCCCTTGAACTGGCCAGTCCATGCGGTGTCTGCCAGCGCTCGGCGTGTGCTTGGAATTTCCCGCTCTCTCAATCCATCCGGGAGGTCTGCAGGATCCCCCAGCTTCCCAACTGCAAATGCGATTTGTACATCGAACCGTTCGGGAATGCCTAGCTCTTTGCGGATTGCGTCCTTATCGCCAATGGCTGTTGCATGGGCGTGGTAACCCAGCATTGTAGCCTGAAGTGCCGCATGCGCCCAAGCCGCACCGGAATCAAACGCGTGATAGGCTGACGCCTGATCCGGACGCTCGCCATCCCCTGGCATGATTGTGTCAGAGATGACAAACACCAAGGCTGACGCGGTGTGTGCCCAGCTTTTATTGAACGGGATCAGCAAATCCAAAAACGTTTGAAACATGGCATCGTCACGATGCGCATAAACGAACCGCCATGGCTGAACATTGAAAGCAGAAGGTGCCCAGCGCGCTGCTTCCAAGATGATTTTGAGATCCGCGTCCGGCATCGGCTTTGGGACAAACGATCTGGGTGACCAGCGATTGATGAATGCCGGATTAACCGGATGATCGGGTTTGCGCAGGGATGAGGAAACAGGGTGATGGGTCATCATTTACTCCAAATGCACTCAACGGACTTTCAAACTGACAACCCGTAGATAGGAGATTTTTATCTTTAATTCAAGATACTTTTTTCAAAGATACCTAATCCGACCGCCGCACACAAAAAATGGCGGCTCACTGGCCGCCATATTTTTCTGATTTGTGTTTTTTGAAGCAGGGCTTGTAAGGCATTTATTCTGCCTTGCCCTTACGCCATCGGCCCATGCATTAAGAGCCTCGGAAAAATAATTTATATGTTCTGCAAAAGGTCATTTCCAAAGGGAAGTTCGCTGCGGTCAATATTTACTAGCTACCGTCTATCAGTGACTGTTATTGCCCCTTAAAGTTGATTTAAGGCGCGTCCTTAAGCAAGCTGAATTGAAAAAACCGAGTAGAACACAAGTGGTGGTCGATATGATTATGAAGCCCCATTTGTCCGCCTGACGGTATTCTATCCCGACTGTCGTGTAATACTTGGGCATGTAGGAAATGCTGTAATACGAAAACATAGAAATAACAGCCACTATAAGCGCGCTCAGAATTACGTTGTAAATAATTGACCCCTCAATTCGAATATAAACCCCCGCACTTAAAGACAAAAAGCACGAGAAAAGCCAAATAGTGAATGCAAACAACAAATCAGCAGGTCGATTTACATCCATACCACCTGCTATGAACAGATGATACGTTAAACACACAGCCATTGTCACAATAAGTGTGATGAGAATGAGAGATAAAACTGCTATGAACTTCGTTCCTTCTGAACGCATTTGTCGATCGCTCTCTCCCAAGTACACCGCTTTTCGCTCAGGCTTCGTTCGGGTCTTTGTCGAGTACAATAACCTTGGTGCGCAGTGGCACGCGTTCAAACAGGTCAATCACATCCTGTTGCCACATGCGGATACATCCCGACGACACACTCTTGCCGATGCTGTTCGGGCTGTTGGTACCGTGAATGCGGTAAAGCGTGTCGACAGAGCCCTGCCAAAGATCCATAGCGCGTGCGCCCAACGGGTTCCTCAGCCCCGGCGGAAAACCATCCACCCAGTATTTTTCCAGAGACGGCTTGCGCGCGATCATTTCACGTGGAGGGCGCCAAATCGGATGTTCGCGCTTGACCCGGATCAGCGCAGTCCCCGACCAGGAAAAGGCAGAGCGCCCAACACCAATCCCGTATCTCAACGCCTTCCGGTTGGATAGCGTCCAGTAGAGGAACCGGTTATAGGGGTCGACAATGATGGTGCCCGGTTTTTCACGAGAGCGATATTCCACCACCTGACGCCAGTATTTCTGATCAAAGGATTGGTAGTTGATGGCAGGCCATGTGAACTCGCCATCTTCCTTTGCCGCATAGGCGGAGGCGTAATCAAAGTCCTCGTCGGGCAAAGGTGGTTGGCCCGGAAGACCGACAGACACGCACCCGCTGACAGCAAGCCCAAGGCTTGCAACGCCCGCTGCAACAAAACTGCGCCGTGAAAGTTCGTTTTCCAAGCTGCTCCCCTTAGCGTCCGGCACCGGAAAAATTCATGAGGCAATTGCTTATCCTCTTCTCCAGACAGGTTCAAGATCCCATATCTGACGCAGCTGCCGAGCCACTATTTTGGCACTGCAGTTAGCCCGCTTGCGTTGCTTTGGCTAAATCGGTAATTGCAACGTCCTGTTTCCAAAACTCTTTTCAAGAGGTCCTCTGTGCCCATCCATTCGAATATTTCCGACATATCCATATTTGATGGTCACAACGACACCCTCTTGAAACTGGCAACGCTTGAAGGAACACCTCGAGAGCGGAGTTTCTTTGATCGATCCACCGAAGGGCATATCGACTTGCCCCGAGCGCGGGAAGGCCGGTTCGCAGGAGGCTTGTTTGCAGCCTTCACCCCGTCCAATCCGGATTATGATTTTTCTACCCCGTTCAATCCCAACGATCCGCGCAATTATACGGAAATCCCGCAGAGCCAAGCCTACGATTTTACTCTTAAACTGTTCGATTATGCGTCAAGGTTGGAAGCTCGATCTGGCGGAGAGGTTCGCATTTGCCGGAGCGCAAATGAGATCCGCGATGTGATGTCCAAGGATCACCTGGCCGTCAGCTTGCATATTGAAGGGGCAGAGGCCATCGACACGGACTTTCACGCCCTTGAAGACCTCTATGGGAAGGGTCTGCGGTCGCTTGGACTTGTCTGGAGCCGAGCCAATGCGTTTGGTGATGGGGTTCCGATGGCCTTTCCTTCGTCACCGGATATTGGCCCCGGTCTGACCGATGCGGGAAAGGCCCTGGTGAAAGCCTGTAATTCTCTCGGGGTTCTGGTTGATGTGTCCCATCTCACCGAAAAAGGGTTTTGGGATGTGGTGGAGGCGAGCGAGGCTCCAATTGTAGCCAGCCACTCCAATGCGCATGCCATTTGTCCATCAGCCCGCAACCTGACAGACAAGCAGCTGGATGCTATCCGCGAAAGCAGCGGGCTGGTCGGTGTCAACTTTCAGATTTCGTTCCTGCGGGAGGACGGCAGATACCAGAAACAAACGCCGATTGATGTCGTTGTGCGCCATCTCGCCTATCTTGTTGAACGGCTCGGCGAAGACGGTGTGGGAATCGGGTCGGACTATGATGGTTGTAGCCCACCCCATTGCCTGCGTGATATTTCACGCCTGCCGGACCTGATCGAAGGAATGCAAAATGTGGGATTTGGCGCAAAACTGATCCAAAAGATAGCCTTTGAGAACTGGTTGTCTGTATTGGATCGCACTTAAGCAATACCAATTCAAAACCCCTCACGCAATCGTGAACATACAACCCTATGTTGCTGAGTGATTCAAAATCAGCCAGAGGGTAGCCTTGGGGCTACGGTAGTTTTGACGTTCAGACTTTTGACGAGGGGGCTACAGACAGCTTGGGATCCTGCGATTATTGAGTTTCTAGTAAACTCAACTTCTAATTGCAATCACAAAAGCGAATTCGATCCCACGAAAGCTGCGGAGCTCTCACGTTCAAAGGAACAAGGTGCACAACCCCATCTGCACACAAAAGAGGCCAGAAGGTCTCACTCTGTATGACCCGCCCCGCAGCACTGAAAAGCAGCTGGGCGGGTTTTAGATGGGGCAAGCGTCACATTGGGTAAACGCCACAGTGGGCAGGGGCGGAAAAATATATGCAGCACGTGAAACCGACGCTGGAGCCATCCTGGCTTCGCACGGGCACAGGCCAGAAATCCAGAAAATCGAACACCGTTTATGAGAGTCTCAAGGCTCGAATTGTTATTGGTGAGCTCACCGAGGACAGCCCGATTACGGAACAGGCGTTGGCACGACAGTTTGGCTGTTCCCAAAGCACCGTACGGGAGGCCTTGCTGCGATTGCAGGAAGATGGCCTCGTTCTGCGACACAGTTATCGTGGAACCACTGTTACAGCAGCAACGGATGAAGAAGCGATCATCATGCTGCGTCTCCGGCTCAATATCGAGCTGACTGCTCTGGATGCCATTATCCGCAACATAACACCGGAAAAACTGGCAGAGCTGCGGCAGATTGCCGATCTTTATGACCAATTGCGGGCTGACCGCGACACCTATGGTGTGTCAGAGGCAGACATTGCTTTCCACATGACCTTGCATCAGGTTGCGGACATGCCCGTTGTGGAGCCCATCCTGCAGCGGGCCATGCTGCACTTGCATCGTTATTTACTCATTCGTCACAAGGACAAAATGGTGTGGATCGGGAAAATCGAGGCGTCACATGCCGCCTTGCTGGATGCGATTGAAGCGAAAGATCGTGACCGGGCGGCGGATCTGACCTATCAGCACACCACCTCTAGCACCATCGAAGTGGACCCTAGTGTCCGGCGGATTATTGTTGGCGATCTCGAGGTTTAGAGCACGGCCTTCCAACCGCTCTTCCGCGCTATGCCCCTTCCAACAAGAAAGGGCGGCCAGCGCCGCCCTCACCTAAATCGCTGTGTAAACCAAAGCCTCAGGCGCTTGCCTTCAACTGGTTCTGCGTGAAGAGCGCAGCGCCGATCAGTTTCTTCGTATATTCGTCTTGTGGTGACTGGAAGATATCTTCCGTTGGGCCGGCTTCAATCACCTGTCCGCTTTTCATCACCATGACCGTGTCTGCAATCGCGCGTACAACTGCAAGATCGTGGCTAATAAACAGATATGTCAGATCATGTGCGGTCTGCAGCTCACGCAGGAGTTCGACGATCTGTTTTTGAATGGTCCGATCGAGTGCGGATGTCGGCTCATCCAGAACAACCAGATCCGGCTTCAGCACCATGGTCCGGGCAATCGCAATGCGCTGACGCTGGCCGCCGGAGAACTCATGCGGATACCGGTTGCGCACAGACGGGTCGAGGGACACTTCTTCAAGCGCCTGACAGGCTCGCTGATCCCGGTCTTTTGCGCTTAAGGACGGTTCATGCACCAAAAGCCCTTCGGAGATGATCTGGCCAACGGTCAAACGCGGGCTGAGTGACCCAAACGGATCCTGAAACACCAACTGCATGTTCCGGCGCAGTTTCTGCATCTGGGCGCGGGACTTTCCGGTAATCAGCTCACCATTATAGACCACGCGTCCCGTTGCGGGCAGCAGGTTCAAGATGGCTCGGCCCAAAGTCGATTTGCCGGAACCACTTTCGCCCACAACGCCAAGTGTCTGACCTTTTTTCAGAAACAGGCTGACATCGTTGACCGCGCGCAAAGTGTTGGCCGGTTTCAGGAACCCTGAATCCAGAACAAACTCGACATTGACCTTCTGCACTTCAAGAAGTGGCGTAGCGCTTTCAGGCACGAGGGCCTTGGAGCCAGTTGGCTCTGCATCCAGTAGCATCCGTGTGTAGGGATGCTGCGGGTTGGTAAAGATTTCAACCGTGTTGCCGCTTTCCACGACCTCACCGGTTTTCATCACGTAAACACGGTCGGAAATCTGACGCACAATGCCTAGGTCATGCGTGATGAAGATCACCGCCATGCCGAGGCGCTTTTGCAAATCTGCAAGCAGGTCGAGGATTTGCGCCTGCGTGGTCACATCAAGCGCAGTCGTTGGCTCGTCAGCGATCAGAACATCCGGATCGTTGGCCAAGGCCATGGCGATCATCACGCGTTGGCGCTGTCCACCGGACATCTCATAAGGATACGCTTTGATCTTCCGTTCCGGTTCGGGAATGTTCACGAGCTTTAAAAGATCAAGAGCCTTTGCCTTGGCTTCTTTCCACGACAGACCGCCGTGAACGACCATTGGCTCCGCCAGCTGGCGGCCGATGGTATAAAGCGGGTCGAGTGAGGTCATCGGCTCTTGAAAGATCATGGTGATCTTCTCGCCGCGAACCTTGTTCAGTTCGCGTATCGGCAAGCCGAGAATGTTGCGCCCGCCATACTCAACGGTGCCTTCCGTACGACCGTTGGAAGCCAAGAGACCCATGGCGGCCATCATGGTCTGGCTTTTGCCAGAACCACTTTCGCCCACGATTGCAACGGTTTCCCCGGCCTTGACGTTGATATCAACGCCCCGGACAGCTGGAACCACGCCAGTTGGGGTATCGAAATTGACCTTAAGGTCGCGGATTTCGAGGACTGTTTGTTTCGTTTCCATTATTGCCTCCCTCACCGATCTTTCGGATCCAGCGCATCGCGCAGGCCGTCGCCAATAAAGTTCAGCGCAAACAGGGTCGATGTCAGGAAAATGGACGGGAAGATCAGCATCCAGGCGGCCCCTTGCAAATTGCGAGCCCCTTCAGAGATGAGAACACCCCAGCTGGTCATCGGCTCTTGCACACCAAGTCCCAGGAAAGACAGGAAGCTCTCCAACAAGATAACCTTTGGGACCAAAAGCGTCATGTAGACAACAACAGGACCAAGCGTGTTTGGAATAATGTGACGACGAACAATCCCGCCATCGGACACGCCCATGGCTTCCGCCGCCTGCACATATTCCTGTCGTTTGATGGTGAGCGTCTGACCACGCACGATACGGGCCATGTCCAGCCACTCCACCGCGCCGACGGCAATGAACATCAGCACGAAGTTTCGCCCGAAGAACACGACGAGCATGATGACGAAGAAGATAAAGGGCAGCGAATATAGAATATCCACCACGCGCATCATCATCTGATCAATCCGACCACCAAGATAGCCAGAGGTGGCCCCATAAAGAACGCCGATGAAGATCGCCACAGCTGTGGCAAGCAGACCAATGGTCAGGGACACCCGGCCCGCGATAAAGGTCCGGGTCATCATGTCCCGACCGTTGGCATCGGTGCCGAAATAGAAATGCAGATAGTTGATATCAGCCTGTAGGGTTGCCGATTTCTTGTCATCGGACATATCCAGCAACTGCGCGTTTTTGAATATGTCGCTTCGGTCAAAATAGCGCGTGGACTTGGGGTTGATGGCCCGGCGTGAACTCACCTTGACAACAACCACATCGCCGTTGCGTTCATAGCTACCAATGTTGAAACGCGCCCGCTGAGCCAGTTTTTCAAACGCCGGCTGCACCTGTTCTGCACGAGGATAAGCCTCAAGGCTTGCCGGGACTCTCACGTAATCGCGGTAAACCGTGTCGAACTCATGCGGAGACAGCATGGGACCGACAACGGACAAAAATGTGATGACGGCCAGCACAATCATGCTGCCGACAGCCGCCTTGTTGGCGAGCAGTCGGTCGCGGGCATCATCCCAAAGGGATCGCCCGCGCTCCGGCGCTGCGCCGATTTCTTGAGTGATATCTGACATGCCTTGATCCCTCAGTCGTAGCGCACGCGCGGATCAAGCAGCGCATAAAGCAGATCCACGACCAGGTTGAAGATGATGACGAAACAGGCGACGACGACGACTGTCCCCATAACGAGGGTGTAGTCGCGGTTCAGTGCGCCTTGCACGAAATAGCGGCCAATGCCTGGAATGCCGAAAATGGTCTCGATGACCACCGAGCCGGTCAAAAGCGCCGCAGCTGCCGGTCCAAGGTAGGACACAACCGGCAAGATAGCCCCGCGCAGGGCATGAACGACAACAACCAAATAACTGGTGAGGCCGTAAGCGCGCGCGGTGCGCACATGGTTGGACCGCAAGGCCTCAATCATGGAACCACGGGTCAAACGAGCCACAACAGCGACTTGCGGCAGGGCCAAAGTGACCACCGGCAAGATCTTGTTCAAGAAGGCACCATCGCCCCAGCCACCGACCGGTAGCCATCCGAGCCAAACGCCCAAAAGCAGGGTCAGAATGGGGGCAATCACAAAGTTCGGGATGGTCACTCCGAGGGTCGCGGCGGCCATGATGGAATAATCAGCAGGCTTGTTTTGACGCAGAGCAGCCGCCACACCAAGCGCGCCGCCAACAACCAGAGCCAGCGCCAGCGCACTCAGACCCAACTGTATGGAAATCGGTAGACTGCGGGCAAACAGCTCGTTGATGGAAAAATCACGAAAGTAAAAGCTCGGACCAAAATCCAGCTGCGCAATGCTGGAGAGGTACAAAAGGTATTGCTCCCACAATGACTTATCGAGGTGATAAATCTTGTTGAGGTTCTCCATCACTTTCGCTTCCAGAGGACGTTCCAGATCGAACGGACCACCCGGAGCAATGCGGATGAGGAAAAAGGAGATCGTGACAATCAAAAAGATGGTCGGGATTGCAGCAAACAATCGACCGAGCACGTAGCGGGTCATGGGAACAGCCCCTATTTGGTTTAACGGTGGTCTTGTGCGTCATCACTCGGCCAATTGGCCGATGTTTTATTGCCACCTTGCAAGCACGTGCAGCGCATGGGACCCCATGCGCTGCAGCACTCGTGGTTGGAGTTTTTATTCGGAGATGCTCATCCAACGGGTCGGGTGAATATCCTGCAGGTTATCTTCATAACCAGCGACCTTGTCGGATACGAGGTTCATGGAACCGTAGTACATCAGCGGGATGAACGGCAGGTCGCGCATGAACAGCTCTTCAGCCTGTTTCAGGATGGCTGCACGTTTTTCCAGATCACCGGTTTTTGCTGCTTCATCCATCAAAGCATCATATTCCGGGTTTTCGTAACGTGCGTAGTTGAAGCCCGTGTTGTCGCTTTCAACCATGAACAGGAAGTTTTGCGGATCGGAATAGTCGCCAATCCAGCCAGCGCGCGCTACGTCAAAGTCCTGACGGTCACGAAGCATGGCATAGTGCGTTTTCAGGTCTGTGTTGACCATGGAGACTTCAACACCGAGCGGCTTCCACATGTCTGCAATCGCAACTGCAGTGTTCTTGTGGTTTTCAGAGGTGTTGTAGTTCAGCGTAAGCTTGATCGGGTTGTCAGGACCGTAACCAGCCTTTTCCAGAAGCTCGAGCGCTTTGTCTTCGCGGTCGATCTGGTCCATGTCCTTGTAGGACGCAAACGCTGGCTCACCGTAGTTACCGATTCCTGGTGGCACGAAGGAGTATCCAGCAACCATCGTGTCGCCCCAGATGTCCTCAGCCAGGAACTCACGATCGATGGACATGGACAATGCCTGACGGACGTCCGGATTGCTCAGAGCTTCATCTTCGTGGTTCAGCGCGTAATAGTATGTGCCCAGATATGGGGCAACACGGAACTGATTGCCCAGGTTTTCCTTCATGAAGGCAACCTGCTCAACCGGAGCATCGTTGTTGGTGTGAAGTTCGCCTGCCTGGAAACGGCGTAGAGCTGCACCACGGTCTTCTGTCGGGTAGAAGAAGACAGTGTCGATCTGAACGTTGTCGGCATCGTGGAAATGCGGGTTCTTGGCCGCCTTCACATGCGCGTTTGGTACGAACTCAACAAGAGTGTAGGCACCGTTGGTCACGATGTTTTCTGGCTTCACGAAATCCGTGCCATGGGCCTCAACCGATGCCGGATGAACTGGCAGGCCGGTCTGGTGGGCCAAAAGATCAACGAAGAATGGTGTCGCAGCTTCGAGTGTGATTTCCAAAGTCTTGTCGTCAACGGCCTTTACGCCCAGCTCTTCCGGCTTGGCGTTGCCCTTGTTGACGGCTTCTGCGTTTTTGATCGGATAAAGAATGTTCGCGTATTTGGCACCTGTTTCTGGCGTCATAATACGGCGCAGGGAATAAACAAAATCGCCAGCAACAACCGGGTCGCCGTTGGACCACTTTGCATTGTCGCGAAGGTTGAAGGTGTAAACGGTTCCGTCTTCAGAAGCCGTCCAGCTTTCGGCAACACCTGGAATAATCGTTCCAGCAGGGCTGTAGCTTACAAGTCCCTCATAAAGGTCGCGGAGGATGTTGCCCTCTGTGACTGTTGACGTCTTGTGCTGATCCAGAGTTTCAGGATCGCCAGAGTTCCCCCGGTGAATAACGACTTCCGCCATGGCGGTGAGTGATGTCGCAGCCATAAGGGCCGCTGCAAGCGCAGTTGTGCGCAGAGACTTAATCATAATGTCTCCCCTCTTTGTTGTTTGCCTATCAGAAAAGATAGGCGTGCAAGATTCCACGGCCTTTCAACGCAATCAAGCAGAGAGTTAAGCTTCTGTTTCAATTTATGCAGGTTCTGACAATGATACCGTTACGGCACCATTCGGAATCGGAAATATTTTTCCTCAAGAATAAAAAACAGGAATTCTGATCCATTAAATTCATCAGCGAAAGCAACCCGCATTCGCCTCATGATTGCAAGCAGATCAGATCAGCAATATCCGCCTAGCGGCAGTATCTACGCTTGCCGCTATAAGCGAGGTAGGTGTCGCTTCTGGCATCGAATGATTTGAACTTCCGAGCACAATACGCAATCCACTGCGGCGTAAATGGAACCAGCCCGTTCTTGGCCAATGGAATACGGCTTGGCGCACGATAAATTTGGCGCGGCGCAAGTGGCAGCGGATAGTAGGTCCTGGGATACGATCTATAAATCCGGCGCGGGTAATAGGGCCGATAATAGCGCGGCCGGTAGTAGGACCGACCAACATAGATCGACGCGGACGAACGACGGCCATGATAGCCGTAACCAAAACCGGAGCCGACATAGACCCCGCCACCAATGACCAAATCCTGCGCCACGGCACGCTGTGGACTCACAGCGGTGAATACAGCAGCACACATGGCCAACACAGCTACAAGCCGGGTGAAGCCAGTTGAAAAACGAATAAGCGGTTTCGTGCAGAAAAGCCGGGTCATACCGATCCCCTTGTTCTCTTGTCATGATGGGCGCACCTGCGCCCTACTCCCGCCGAGGCCAAGTGTAGCGTGAAAATTCGCAGCCGTCGCGGGTGGGGACAAATAAAATTCCTTGCAATTGATCTGCCAATCGTTTTCCTGACGCCCTCAAGCACGAACATCGGAATTGACTGACATTTTCATGGCTCCACCTCTTCTGCACCTGCGCGATATCAAACTGACTTTTGGCGGCACCCCACTCCTCACAGGAGCGGAACTGGCGGTCTCGGAGGGCGAACGTCTGTGTCTGGTAGGACGAAACGGGTCCGGGAAATCGACGCTTTTGAAGATAGCTGCCGGCATGGTGGAAGCTGATAGCGGCGAGCGGTTCTTTCAGCCGGGCCGCACTTTGCGCTATCTGCCGCAGGAACCGGACCTTTCAGCCTATGCTTCTACGCTCGACTATGTGAACGAAGGGCTGACCGCAGGCGATGATCCTTACCGCGGGCAATATCTGCTGGATGTTCTGGGCCTTTCCGGCACAGAAGACCCAAAGGCCCTTTCAGGCGGTGAGGCGCGGCGGGCGGCACTTGCCCGCACATTGGCTCCCGAACCGGATATCCTGCTGCTGGACGAGCCCACCAACCACCTTGATCTGCCTGCAATTGAATGGCTGGAAACAGAACTCAAGAGCTTGAAGTCCGCCATCGTCCTGATTTCGCACGACCGGCGGTTTCTTGAAAACCTCTCGCGCGCCACGGTCTGGATAGATCGCGGAGAATCGCGCCGCCTCGACAAGGGCTTTGCCCATTTTGAAGCCTGGCGAGATGAAGTGTTCGAGCAGGAAGAGATTGACCAGCAAAAGCTTGCGCAAAAGATCAAGCGAGAAGAGCACTGGATGACCTATGGGGTCACCGCCCGGCGCAAGCGCAACATGCGGCGGGTACGCGAGCTGGCTGACCTACGAAAGCAAAAGAGGGAGCATCGCGGCCCGCAAGGCACGGCCACCTTAAAGGCGACAGAGGCCGAAGCCTCCGGAAAATTGGTGATTGAGGCCAAGGGCATTTCCAAGAGTTTTGGCGAGCGCACTATCGTCAAGGACTTCTCCACCCGCATTCAGCGCGGGGATCGTATCGGGCTGGTCGGCGCGAACGGTGCAGGCAAAACCACGCTCTTGAAAATGTTGACCGGTGAGCTCGAGCCTGACAGCGGCTCTGTGCGACTTGGCACCAATCTGGAAATGGTGACGCTGGACCAAAAGCGCGAACGGCTTGACCCGAACGACACACTTTCCTCTGTCTTGACCGGCGGGCGCGGCGATACGGTGGTCATCGGTGACGAGACCAAGCACGTCATCGGCTATATGAAGGATTTTCTATTTTCACCGGAACAGGCGCGCACGCCCGTTGGCGTATTGTCCGGCGGAGAGCGTGCCCGGGTCATGCTTGCCCGTGCGCTTGCCAACTCGTCCAACCTGATGGTGCTCGACGAGCCGACCAACGATCTGGATCTGGAAACGCTGGACCTCTTGCAAGAACTTTTGGCCGACTATCAGGGCACCGCGCTCATCGTCTCGCACGACCGTGACTTTCTCGACCGCGTAGCGACCTCCGTCATCGTGTCCGAAGGCGATGGCAACTGGCAAGATTATGCAGGCGGCTATTCAGACATGCTGGCCCAGCGCGGCGAAGGCGTCACCACCCGAAAAGCAGAGAAAGCAGCGTCTCCCAAGAAGGCGAAATCAACGCCATCCGAAGCCGCTTCTTCTCCCAAGCAAAAGAAATCCAAACTCAGCTTCACCCAGCAGCACCTCCTCAAAACCCTGCCCGATCAAATCGAGGCTCTTGAAGCAAAGCTTGAGAAGCTTCAGTCCGAGATGAACGACCCAAACCTTTACGCGAAGAACCCTGACAAGTTTGCCAAGCTCTCCGCGCAAATAACTGACGTAACGGAAGAAAAAGACTCACTCGAAGAGCAGTGGCTTGAGCTGGAAATGCTGAATGAAGAGATGAATGGGTGAGGCGCGACCCTCTGTTCCAAATGACCCCGAGCGGTTTGAACTTCTCTGATATGGGCTGCGTGTAACGTAGCGGCGGCTTTATCGAATACATCTCTATCCACACCCTCGGTCGTCATCCCGCACTTGATGCGGGATCCATTCCGTTCTCACTCCACTTGCTCTGAAGGCTGATCCATCACGGGGTGGATTGCAGGATCAAGTCCTGCAATGACGGCGGTGTCGGATTGCCGCTCCTGCGCAGGCAGGAGCCTATGCAACGGTTGGAGAAAATGTGAGATCCCTGCATTCGCAGGGATGGCATTCGGCGACTATCGCCTACCCCTCGAAAATCCTTGCCTTGTACGGTTCATCCAACATGCGCCATTGGCCATCTTCGAGGCCACCAAGTGTCAGGCCGCCGATTTGGGTGCGGGAGAGGTTTGTGACGTGGTTGTCGGTGGCGGCGAACATGCGGCGGACCTGGTGGTAGCGGCCTTCGTGGAGGGTCAGGCGGGCGTGGGTGTCGTCGAGAACCTCCAGCACGGCTGGCTTGAGTGGCTTGTCTTCGCTTTCCAGCATCATCTCGCCCGACGCAAACAGCGCGGTCTCATTGCCCTTCATGGGGCGGTCGAGCGTAACCTCGTAGACCTTGCCAACATTGGCCTTTGGCGAAATGACTTTATGCAGGAAAGTGCCATCATCTGTGAAAAGCAGGAGACCGGAGGTTTCTTTGTCGAGGCGGCCGATTGTTGACAGCACCGGTTTGCGCATCCTGTAACGGTCCGGCAACAAGTCATAGACCAACTTGCCCTGATCCTTGGTGGAACAGGTGTAGCCAAGCGGTTTGTTCATCGCCAACACCATGCCCGGCGCGGGGTCCAGCGGCTCGTCGTCAAACAGAATATCTTCGTGCGGCGTCTGACTGGTGGCTTTCAGCGTGTTGCCATCACGGTCGGTCACCCAGCCGTTTTTGATGGCTGTTTGAATTTCCTTGCGGCTGCCGTAGCCCAAATTGGCGATCAGTTTGACGAGGCGCATGTTACTTTCCCTTGGCCTTCCCATTGCCCTTTACGGCGCGGATGACCTTGTAGCCACCTTCATCAGCCAGCATTTCGGTGCGGGCGAACAGCTCGTTCAAGGTGTGCTCATAAGGAAGGTGGCGGTTGGCAACGAGATAAAGAACGCCGCCTGAGCGCAGGCCGCCAAAGGCTGCCTTGATGAACCCCTGCCCCACATCCGTCCGGTCCGCCTTGCCCGTTTGGTGAAACGGCGGGTTCATGACGATGAAATCGTAAGGTCCTTCGATGCCCTTGGTCACATCAGACCAGATGCCGGTCATTGTGACCTTGTCGCGGGAGGCAGCCAAATTCTCCTGCGCCAGATCAAGCGCGCGTTTTTCCGCCTCGTAGAGATCAAGCGCAGTGACTTTCGGAGCCTTTTCCAGAAGGTGGCGGCTGAGAACACCAAACCCTGCCCCAAGATCCGCACCGCGACCAGACAGCGCGGCAGGCAGATGGTCAATCAGCAGACGGGAGGCTGGATCAATGCGATCCCAGGCGAAAATACCCGGACGGCTGCGCCACGAGCCATCCAGAATGGGGCGTGGCGCGTCCAACTGGCTCCATTCCGCTAACAGATTTTCATCAACCGCCTCTGGCTTTACCTCATGCCAGACCACGCGGCATTTGTTTTTGGAGAGTTTTTCCGCCCCGCCCAACAGACTGGCGAGATCGGTTTCCAGCGTCTTTGCACCCTCGGAATTGGGCGCACAGGCAAGCACCACACCGCCAGATTTGAGCTTGGAGGCAGCCCGAGCCAGTTGAGCACGCGCTTCCTGCCTCTGACGAGTGGGCAACACCAGCACCAGATCGAAATCTGTCTGATCTGTTTCAGCAACAACGGTCTGCCCTGCCTTTTGAAGAGCATCCCGGTCCGGTGCAAAGCTTTGTTCGCACGTAACCGCGGCAACATCCAGCAAGGCGAGCTCCCGTCCGGCGCGGGCGCGGCAGAACAAGACCCTCGCTTCTTCATCCAGATCAACCTGTCCGGATTCGAGCGGCAGGAACAGCGTTTTCAAAACCGGATCGGTTGGCATGGCGGAGTTGCTTTCAAGCTGGAAACAGGGCGTGAAGCGCTCTTACCCCCGCGCCGGACAAAAATCAAAAGCTGCTATCGGATTCAAACGGTTTTCCGTCAATCAGCAATCGAAGTGGCATGGATCGGCCATCGTCATGGAGAGAGATGACCAGTTTGACCCGCTCGCGTGGCAGCTGCTCAATCTCTTTCCCCGCGCCTTCGGGCAGATAAAAAGCATTGAGGCCGTATTTGACCCGCACCGTTTCATTCCATGTCGGCTCGATTTCCCCTTTTAGAGCTTGGGAGCTGGCGCCTTCTCGCGAGCGATGAACCGCGGTTGGCCGGGCTATCCCGTCACTGCCCACCTCCAGTGAGACAAACACCGTCTCCCCAGATGTCAGGCTGCCATCATTTCCCGGAAGGTCTTTGGGTAAGGTTGCAGCTGCCAGATTGAGGATCACATACTCCCCGCGGAGCAGGTCACGCGGATCAATCGGCACGAGTTCCAGGGTGACCTCTTGCCCTTCCATTTGCACCTGGAGACGATCAACCAATGGCAGAGCGATCAGGCCCAATTGAATAAGGGCAACCAGTCCCCAGCGCAGCCATGGGGATGAGAAGAGGAACGTTGTGACGACCTGCTTTTGGGCGATGCTGTTCATGAGCGCACCTCCGGCTCGCCGCCTTGATCAGGTTTGGCGGCCTGCCTGCGCATGAACTTCATGGCAATAAAGGCGATCACCAAGAGCACCACACCAGCGACAAGGAAAAACAGCGTCTGGCCCAACAAGGAGCCAACGGTTTCATAAAGCAGCCATAGGCTGACGGCGGCCAGTGCCCCATATCCGCCGAGGCTCCAGACAGCATTGCGATATAGCGTTCCCAACATCACCAGAGCGATGCTTGCGCCCAGCGCCAAGGCAGAAAGCAAAATGATATCTGGAAGGAGCAGAGGCAATAAAACAGCACAAAGGGCAAGGACGGTTGCCCCGAAGAGCACAAGGGCCTTGCTGGTTTTGAACGATAGCAATGCGCCCAAAATTGTTGTTGCAAGAGCCAGAAGACCAACGGCCATCGTCGGTGTTGAGGCAAAGCCTTCCTGTAGCGTGTGATCTTCCGGCTCGTCAACGCCCATCAGGGACAGAACGACCATGAGGGCGAGGATCAACATTCCCGTATTTTGCAGGCTCAACATCAAAAGCCAGTGCCCCAGCCTGCGCTGCGGATAAGAGCTGGCCCATTTGATTGCCATGTCGATGATGGCCGGAATTTGCACCATCAAAACCGCAAGACAGGCAAAGCCGGTGATCAGCATCAGCCATTGCTCATCGGAGTACATGTCCGTTCCGGTAGCAAAATCAGTGATCACACGGCCAAAACTGATGAGCAACAAAGCGGTGGCGAGCCAACGCGATAAGGCAAACGGATGTTTCACTGCATGGAAAGCCGCAGCCGCCAAAAAGGCGACCCCAATCAAGTTTACCGTCAATGGATCGGATGGAATTTCGGCTCGGGAGAATTGCCAGCTAATCGCGGCGATAGCGCCAATAATAAGCGAGGCTCGTGAGCCAGTGAGCAAGGCGGCCGCCAGACCGCCGAGACACACCAGAAATGTTCCACCAACCCAATCGGAAGGCAAATGAAAGATCTGACCGACCAGGGCCAGCCCAACGATAAATGTCAGCGAGGCAAAAGCCGTTGCCAGATCCGCCAGTCCCCTTCGCCCTTTTGAAGCACAGAAGGCCGCAAGACCATGAGATACCAGAACCAGCAGAAATATTCCGGTCAGCTTGACCATTCGCGGAATGCCGTCCCAGTTGGCTGCAACAAAAGCTGCCAAAGCGAGCGCAACACAGACGACACCAATTCCCGCCAGAGCCATCGGCAACCGAGAGCTGCCATCGCCTTTTTCAATATTGGAGAGGATTTGACCAGCACCGGAGGAAGAAACCCAACCGGCTTCCACCCACTGTTCGAGATCCTGTTTCAGTCGTTTGTGATACAAATAATCGAGCATTGGTACGCCAAACCGAAAGTGAAAAGTCCTCACAAGGTCATCGTGCAAGACTGAGTTGACAATGTGGCGCTCCTCACGCGGATAACAGTCAAGGGTCAGACCCTAGGCTTTTCGAGCAATGATGAAACGCTGCAGCACCTTTTGACCGAAATTTTGCTCCTCGACGATTTCCAGACCGGCGGTGAGCATCATCTCATCCAGCTCCTTCGCCCCCACCATTTTGACAGGTGGCGCTTTGCCAAAAAGCCTCATGAGACCAATCAGCGGTACAAACAAAAAGGCCAATTGTTTCAGACAAACAGTCTTTGTAATCAGCAAACCACCGGGTCTGAGCTGATTGGCAAGATGCTGCACCATCTGGTCAGGCGCATCGACCAGATGCAGAAAGCTGTAGGCCATCACGGCATCATAAGGTTCGCCATCAGCCGGTGACAGCTCTTCAGAAAACGGGTCCGAACAGACAAAGCGGAGATTGTCCGCTCCATCAGTGACCCTTTTTTCCTCGGCGATTTCAATCATGCGCGGTGCGAAGTCTGCCGCTAGAAAACTCTGCACATGTGGAGCCAGTCTTAATGCGGTAGAGCCAGTACCACACCCCACCTCCAGAACCCTGTCTGTTTTCTTGAGGTATGAGATAACCTGGGCGAGCCAAACCTCATAGGCTTCCGGGTCATCCAAAGGACGCGCGGCATATTTCTCCGCGATCTTGTGCCAGAACGCGGACGAAGTATTTTGTGTCATGAAAAGGCCTTATCGAATGCTTTTGCCAGCAAAAAAATAAACTTGGACCTTAGCTCTCTGACCAGACAGCCATGGCTGTTCCGCCGGGCTCTTGAAACTCAAACCGTTTGCCGCCGGGAAACTCGAATATCTCCTTGGTAATGGTTCCGCCCGCCTGCTTCACGGCATCTAGCGCTGCTTGAAGATCGTCAGCCCTCAAAACAATCAAGGGGGCTTTCAGCGGTCCGCGCTCAATCCCGCCGCCCATTCCGGCATTTTGGATATCGCGATAATCCGGTCCGTATTGAACAAAATTCCAGCCGAATGCGTTAGAAAAGAAGGTTTCGGTCTGTTCCAGCTCGGGAGAGTAAAACTCGACATAATCAAGCTTGAGATTGGTCGTATCGGTCATGCGGGCGCCCATCATATAAAGTCGTGTTTTGTGACAATGAACCAGTGGTGCCGGAGTCGCTTGCAAAGATCAATCCACTGGTCGTCGGCATCGACCTATTTGGCGATATTGTACAGGATTCACCCATGTCAGCGGCGCTCGCTGTTCGATGCGTCAAAAACGGCTTTACTCACTCCCATAACTTTTTATAGTTTCGCTATTTGGAGATTTTTACATTATGCCTTTACGTGATTTTCTAGCTTTTTCAGCATTGGTTTTGTTTACCGCCTGCGAACAACAGACTGAAATCAGCAATATAACCGCGACAACTGAAACCTTTACAAAGCTGCCTTCAATTATGAGGGAGTTTCCGACATGGCGCGCCACTTCAGTTCCCGTTTATGACTTTGAAATGCGGGACGGCGCACGGCGCCCTTCCGGTACGGTACGATACTTCACCGACCTATCCGCAACAGATGTCAGCACCCGCTTTTACTCTCAGGCAGGGGCACTGGGTTGCACCCTCGATATTCAAACCGAAGAAAGTTCGGAATTCATATGCGCCGATGATCCCGCGCGCAAACTTGAGCTTCATTTGGAAAACGAAAACGGCGCAACTGGTGTGATCGTTCTCTTCGTCCAAACAACACCAGAATTTGAAACCGTTTCATTTTGATAATTTCAGGAGCAAGACATGGGAAGCCGTGCACAAATTGAAAACCGTGTCGGAAACCGCCGAGGCCTTACATATACCTGTAATTGCGGCTGGCTTGATCTTGGGCATATGGACCCATCTTCCGCCCAACCCTTTGTTGGTGCAACCGACCTCTGGCGGCAATTGCGGAATGAAAACACCCAAATGCATTGTCTATATTATCTTCGCTCAGGCGGACAGTTTGCCCCGGCATCCAGCGCCCATTACCTGAGAGCTGAGGCCAATGGGCAATGCTACCAACCAAACTTCTTCAATCGGTCTTTTGGGGGCATGCAAGGCCCGTTTTTCGGTCCGGGCTATATCGTCAACTACACGCAACAGGTGCCCGGACGTCTCGGATTCCATGGGCGGTATCTGGTGCGCCCCGGTCTTTCCGATCACATCAAGAAGCGCATTGCCCTGACGATCATGTTACGCGTTTCCTTCGCCTTCGAAGACCTACAGCTGTTTGCCGACTGGTTGGGTGTGGCCAGCGGCAGTGGCTATGCTGCTGATGACCTGACTGCAAACGTCATCGGCCTTTTGATCGCAATGGGAGAGGTTACACTGGAAGAAGCGCTTTCAACATGCCATGAAGTATCAAGGGATGCAGCCCTTCACCTGTGGGACAATCGGGACCGTGGTCTTCACGATCAATATGATCAGCCCATCCTGCATTCGGACACGCGAGCGCCGTGTGGAACCAACAATGACGGCTCCACGATGATGTGTGACGAATGCTCTGGCCAACCTAAGGCTCCACCATCTTTCCTCACCCGTATCAGGCCACTCTCCAATGATGAGGCAAGACGGTATTTTGTTGGGTCCACTTCCAACTACGGCCTGCCTCGTCGACCATAGGGCGAGGTTGGTCGGTAGCTGACCGATTTGCCCAGCGCCTATCGCGCGCCTTCAAAAAGATCGCTTAGCCAGTTCCAGACAACCTTGCAGCGCGGAAGGCTGGCCAAATCGGCGTGGACCATGACCCAGACTTCGCGCTCAATATCAGGGGTCGTCCCTTTTTCCTCTAACCGGACAAGGCGCGGATCAGCGTCTGCCAGCAAAGTGGGGAGTACGGATCGTCCGACACCGCGCGCAACAGCTTCCATGGCGCTGTCTGCATCACCGACGCGGACACTTGCAAAAGTGCCGCCAACCCGGCGCACATGGTCGTGCATCCATTTGACTTGCGGCAGATGTTGCCACGCTTCTTGATGGGTCACCCAAGGCATTTGCGAAGGCGGTTCTGCGGCACACGACTTTGCGGAATAGACCGCATGTTTCAGTACGCCCAATCGCTTCGCCTTGACCATCAGCCCGCCAGCCTCCGGTCGGGACAATCTCAGGGCCATATCCGTTTCGCGTTTGCTGAGACTGAGGTTGGTCAAATCCGGATGCAGTTGCAGTTCCAGATCCGGATAGGCTGCGGTCAGCGCAGTTGAATTCGGGATTACCAGACGGTTGAGCAACATGGGGACCGAGGTCAGGCGTACACAGCCACACACATTTTGACGGCTGCCGCTCGCCTCCGCTTCCAGCGACGAAACCTCCAGCTCAATTCGTTCTGCCCGTTCGGCAGCGGCCTGCCCCAAATCTGTCAGCCGGGCGCTCCCATCTGTCCTGCGCTCAATGAGACGAGCTCCCAATTGCTCTTGCAGTGTGCGGATGCGACGCGAGACGGTTGTTGTGTCAACTCTCAAGACATCCGCTGCTGCTCCAAATGAGCCATAGCGTTTGACGGCGAGCAGACACCGCAGGTCATTCCAGTTCGTTCCTTGCATTTTTGCAGGCTAGCACGGCATTTTTTCCGCTTCACTTGAAAATATACAAGCCCTATCCCTTTCTGCGTCATTGAAAGGACCTCTATGTTCGCGTCGCTTGCCGCTTTTGCCAATCTCTCGCCGTTTGACCTTGGCCTGTGTCTGGGAGCGGTGTTCCTCGCTGGCATGGTGAGAGGTTTTTCCGGCTTTGGCCTGTCGGCAATACTGATGGCCAGCATTGTTCTGATCCTGCCACCCATTCAGCTGATCCCTATTTGCTATGTGCTGGAATCCGCTGCCAGTCTCGCCATGTTTCGCGGCGGAGTGCGAGATGCCAATATGCGCATTGTCTGGTTGCTTGTGCTTGGCTCTGCCATAGGCGTTCCACTTGGACTTTGGGCGACAACATCCATTCCGGTTGAAACATCCAAGATGATCGCCCTGTGCCTGATACTCGGGCTGACACTTCTTCAGTTTCTGAAAATCGCTCCCAAAAACCCAGGAGAAACCACCGGACCTGCCGTAACAGGCGTACTTGCCGGGATCGCGACAGGGCTTGCCTCTGTCGGCGGGATGGTTGTCGCGCTGTTTGTGCTGTCCAGCAACATTCCCGCCAGGGTCATGCGTGCCTCTTTAGTGATGTATCTTTTCGTCGGAATGTTCACCTCAGCCCTTTTTCTCACTTTCTATGATCTGATGACTATGGAGGCGATCAAGCGCGGAACTGTGCTTATTCCTGCCGTTCTGGCCGGTGTGATGTTCGGGAGTTTCTTATTCCGGCCAAGCCTTTCGCCTTACTATCGCACGGTGTGCTTGACCTTGCTCAGCCTGCTGTCGGTGTCAGGTCTGGCCCGACTGGCGTTTTAGAGACAGTCCGCCCACTCAGCTTGCAGCGAACATCCAATTCAGAACCAGCCGCCAATCCGTCATGCGGATGGGAGTGCCGTGAACCCCGGTGTCGAACAGCGTGAACTTGATCGGGTAACCCGGCGCGGACTGGCGGATCTTCTTGAAGAAATTGGCCTGCGTCTCCCAATTATAGACGCTGTCCTCGCTGCCGTAGCCCATGTAAATGGGAATGCGGCGCTTGAGCGCTCCGGAAGACAGAAACCCTGGATCACGTGGTGACCCCAACAGGAGTATTCCATTTACATTGCGTGCGTACTTGCCGTTTTTCAGCAAATTCCAGCAAATGATGCCACCCATCGACCCGCACGCCACAACCACTTTTGCGCGCGGTGACAGTTGTTTTTGATAGCGGATCAACGCATCGATATCTGCCGTGCCTCGAGCGCCAAAGTCTGCAAATTCAGCTGACAGATAAGCCCCACCGTTGCGCACCATCAGGTTTTGAACGCGATTGAAATTACCACCAAAACTGACATCATTCATGCCCTGAAAGCGGTTTCCGCCCTGGCCGTGAATGTAAATTACCACCGCGTTGGCACCGCCTTGTGCCTTGCCCACCCCCATATACCGAATGGTGCGGCCATTGGCTTTCAGCTCATAGCTCTCGCGGCTGCGTTTAGGCTTATAGGAAACGTAGTTCCCGAAAACCTCGCGCTGATCGATCTTGTCCCGATCCCGCAGGTCTCTTTGTTTGGAATATTCAACGACCAGAAAGTCACCGTCATAATGCGTCGCGGTGACGTTCTTGTATCCAAACAGCCGATCCTTATAGGGCGCGAGTGACTGAGCCAGTGAAGGGGATTGCGCAATCATTATCGTCGACACCGCCACACAGGTGGCAATTGCCGATTTGAAAGCAGTCTTCAACAAAGCTCGTGCCAACATTCAGCGTCTCCAATTCGTCCGCACAGCCTATGATCAGACTGCCCCATACGCAATCTACCGCTTGCAGTTATGCCCGATGTCTTAACTGCCGAATCGCTCAGCTCACACTCCCTCAAGGGAACTGTTAATTCTCACAATACAACGGTTAACATTCACGGTGCTTGAGCATCATAAATCAAACTAACCCTTCGTAATTTTTTCGATTAAATTCGCCGATAAAGCGTCTTTTGACATGTTTTTTCCCACAATAACTATCGATTAACCAATCGTTAACCAACCACTACCAATGATTGAAATCAAGAAACACATTTCTACAGGTTGTTCGTCGGGAGGCCATGGTGCCAGTCATTTCATTCGCAAATGCCAAGGGAGGAGCGGGAAAAACCACCGCAGCTCTTTTGCTTGCGACTGAATTGGTCAACCGGGGCAGCACTGTTACGTTGTTTGACGCGGACCCGCAAAATTGGCTGTCCCGCTGGGCCGAACTGCCAAATCTGCCACGCGGCATTACGGTGGTCAGTGAGACCTCCGCCTCCAGCATAGTCAGCCAGATTCAGGATGCGCACGGTTCCACCGACTACATCATCGTGGACCTTGAAGGCACCGAAAACCTGCTGGTGGCCAATGCGATCTCGATCTCCGACCTTGTCATCGTGCCCATTCAAGGCTCTGCAATGGATGCACGCGGCGGTGCCAAGATCCTCGGGCTAATCAACAAGCTGCAGAAGATCGTTCAAAAAGACATAAACCACTGTGTTTTGCTGACCCGAACCAGCCCCTTGGTGAAAACCCGCGCCATGAAGACCGTTCATGACCGGCTTGCGGCCAACGGCGTCAAGGTGCTGATCACACCGCTTGTCGAACGGGCTGCTTTTCGTGATTTGTTTGATTTTGGTGGCGGCCTCGCGCAGCTACCGGAGGGGGCCGTGTCCAATCTGGAAAAGGCCCGCCAGAACGCTGCCGCCTATGCGTCAGAAATAAGAAATCTGCTCTTAAGTGCGACCTCAAGACAACGCTGGACCCAAAAACACAAAGCAGCTTCTTGAACCCAAGCAATTTTAAAAACGTGCACTTGCCCCATCGACTAGGCCGGGTCCCACCACCCGGCCCATTTTTTTGGGCTCAAGAAGGCAGCACTTTCCTTAGCCGCCCTGCCAGACCTTGATCACCTCGATTGGATAGACCAGCATGATGACAATCAAAGTCAAATTGTCCCGGATCACCAAGAGCGCCAATCCTTAATCGTGTTTCTTGAAAACCTCACCCTGGACGATCAGGAGGAAGACTGACGATCTTCCGTATGTAGCACGCATACATCAACACCGCAGTGTCCGGCATCTCATGATGCAATGATACCGCGGTGAGATTTTTCCGAAATCAGTCTTTCTCGACTGATGTCACAGCAGATATGGGATCAAGCAGCTTCCGATTCAGCTTCGTCCGCCTCCCATTTCCGCTGTCCTTCAACCGTTACCCCATACTTAAACATATCGAACGTGAAGTTCTTCAACGCCCGTCCCTCAGCGACGCGGTTTGGAAGGTCCGGATTCAGCATCGCAGTTTTACCAATTGAGATGAAATCTGCTTGCTCGGAGGAGATCACTTCATTCGCCAAATCGATATCGTGAAGGCCCCCATTTGCAATCACCGGGAGTCCGGTCAGCTCCTTGGCGAAAACAGTAAGTTTTTCAACATCTTGCGTGTAACTGTGGACTTTGTAACCACACTTTTCACTCGCAAGATGGATAAAGTCCGCACCTGCATTGGCGACACCGGAGAAAATGGTTTCTGCATCTGCCAGACCGTTCGGCCAAAAATACTTCTGCCTGTTGGCCTTGGCTTGAGACAATCGAACCCCGGTTAGAAATTCCGCACCGGTTGCAGCTTTAACCTTATGTATGATTTCCACCGTCAGTCTCAACCGGTTATCCAGAGAACCTCCGTATCTGTCATCCCTAGTGTTGGTGTCCGCTGTCAGAAATTGATCAAGCAAATAGCCATTGGCGCAGTGGATCTCCACACCATCGAACCCGGCCCTTTCGGCCCGCCGAGCCGCGTCGACAAACCCGGTTTTTATGAAGCCGATTTGCTCCAGTGTCAGTTCCCTTGGAACACCATAAGCCCCCTGTCTGTGGCCATAACCCTGAAGCATTTCGCCGACCGGCCGGATGGCAGATGGTGCCACCGGATTTTCAATTTCTTGTGACAACGCGCCCGCATGAATGAGTTGCAGGATAATCTGCCCGCCTTCGGACTTTACGGCAGAAACAACCTCTCTCCACCCTTCTTCATGTTTGTCTGTGACGAGGCCAGGCTGATTGGCATAACACTGCGCCCAGGTATCATCGGTGTAGGCACCTTCAACGATTATCAAACCAAAGCCACCCAAAGCAAATCCCGCGTAATATTCTGCCATTTCCGATGTCGCGACACCCTCCGGTGTCGCACTTGCGCGGGACATCGGCGCAAGGACAAACCGGTTTCCAAGTTCCAGATTCTTGATGGATGTTTTTTTGAAAACTAACTGCGTGTTGGACATAAATGAACTCCCTATGTTTGAGATAGGGAAGAGCTAATTTTCACATAACTTTTTGACAAGTACGCAACATTTTAGCCTATACATACATAACAGTAACTATTGGAGAAGCAGTTTTGGTGACCGCTACCGATAATGATCCTCTTTTCTGCCCAACAGAAACAATTCTAGGCATGATCGGCGGGAAGTGGAAGGGCATGATTCTATGGTGTATTTGCCGCAAAACCATGCGGTTCAACGCTCTTCAACGAACAATCCCTGGCATTTCCCAGCGTATGCTCACCAAACAGCTTCGTGAGCTGGAAGACCATGGCATAATCACGCGCACAGTTTATCCGGAAATTCCACCTCGCGTGGAGTACAGCCTCAGCCAACACGGCGAAACATTGAAGCCGATTCTGGACGAACTTGAGAGCTGGTCACGTGCTTATCTGAACGAGCGCCAGTAAGACATCTGGCGTTAAACGGTTAATCACCCGCCCTGCCAGACCTTGATTGCCTCGATTGGGTAGACCAGCATTATGACGTTGAGGGTCAAATTGTCCCGGATCACCCAGAGTGCCAGAAGCTCGACGGCGATGGCAACGAGAATGGTGACCCAGGCCGGCATGCGGGCGGCGAAGAAATAGCCTGCCAGCATCCAGATGATATCGAAAACCGAATTCAGAACGCTATCGCCCGTGTAGCCGACTGCAATTGTCGCTTCGCGGTAGCGGTCGATAATCCACGGGCTGTTTTCTGCAAGCTCCCAAGCTGCCTCCAGAAAGATCGCACCCAAGGCGCGCTCCCCAACCGAGCGCGATTTGAAAACAATCGACAACACCCAGAAGAAAATGAAGCCATGAATGATGTGGCTGAAGGTGTACCAGTCGGCAATATGTTGCGAAGACCCGGCCAGATCATCCGCTGGTGTCCAGAACAGGACATACCCGCAGGAACAGATCGGTATCCGTCCCATGGCCAACAAAATGACGGCCGTTGCAAGGGTCATCAAAATGCCGATGACAAGGCAGGCGCGATTGGACAACTGAAAACTCCCGACAAAGGACTGAAGAGAAAGACCTGAACAAACTGCGGGGTGGAAATTGACCGCATTTCCCACTAATACCTTGCGCCAACGAAACATCAATCCATCTGGCTTGATTTGGTCTTGCGCCCCGGACCCATCCGGTGTGATCGCAGCCATGCCGGGTAGCGAAATCAGGAGCTTTTCATGTCCGCCAATGGCGCAGCGCCGTATCAGACCCGGCGCACCTTTGCGATCATCTCTCACCCGGATGCCGGTAAGACGACCCTGACCGAAAAGCTGCTCTTGTCGGGCGGCGCGATCCGGGCCGCCGGTCAAGTGCGCGCACGCGGGGAACGTCGGCGGGCTCGCTCGGACTGGATGAAGATCGAGCAGGAACGCGGCATTTCCGTTTCCTCCTCCGTCATGACCTTTGAGCGGAATGGCATTATCTACAATCTGCTGGATACGCCGGGCCACGAAGACTTTTCCGAAGACACCTACCGCACGCTGACCGCTGTTGACGCCGCCATCATGGTCATCGACGCAGCAAAAGGTATCGAGACACAAACTCGCAAGCTGTTTGAAGTTTGCCGCCTGCGCGATATCCCGATCATCACTTTCGTGAACAAGATCGACCGGGAAGGCCGTCACGCGCTGGAAATCCTCGACGAGGTGCAGGAAGCACTGGCGCTGGACGTCTCCCCGATGACATGGCCGGTTGGCATGGGCTCGGATTTCTTCGGCGTTTATGACTGGCAGAACAAGAAATTCCACACCTCTGATGGCGAGCGCGGCGGCGCTTACACCCAGACCAAAGAGGTCTCGGGGCTGGATGATGCGGCCCTGAGCGATGTCGTCTTCGACCGGATCATGGAAGAGCTGGAAGAAAATGTCGAACTTGGCGCGGAAGGCTATGCCAGTTTCGACCAGGAGAGCTTTCTGGAAGGTCATTTGACGCCGGTGTTCTTCGGCTCCGCCTTGCGTGATTACGGCGTTGAAGAAATCCTCGACTTCATCGCAGCCCACGCCCCTCCCCCACATTCACAACCCGCGACAGGTGGCCGCGTGATTGCTCCGGAAGAAGACAAGGTCACCGGCTTTGTCTTCAAGGTGCAGGCCAATATGGACCCGAAACACCGGGACCGCATTGCCTTCGTGCGCCTGTGCTCCGGCACGTTCAAACGCGGCATGAAGCTGAAGCATGTGCGCGCAAACAAGTCGATTGCCGTTTCCGCCCCGATTTTCTTCTTTGCCGAAGAACGCGAGATTGCCGAAACCGCCTATCCGGGCGACGTGATTGGCGTGCCTAACCACGGCCAGCTGCGCGTGGGTGACACCTTGACCGAAGGCGAAAACATCCACGTTACCGGTCTTCCGGCCTTTGCCCCGGAAATCCTGCGCCGGGTCCGCCTCTCTGACACCATGCGTGTGAAACAGATGAGGCAGGGCCTTCAGGATCTGGCCGAAGAAGGCCTTGTGCAGATCTTCAAGCCGGATATCGGTTCCAACTGGATTGTCGGTGTCGTCGGCGTTCTTCAGCTGGATGTTGTCATTGAGCGCTTGAAGCAGGAATACAGCACGGAAATCGGCTTTGAAGCGGTGAACCTTTCCACCGCCCGCTGGATCGAGACCGACGCGCAAACGCTGCAAAAGATGATCGAGAACCACCGCATGTCGATCGCAAATGACCGTGACGACCGCCCGGTGTTCCTGTTCAAAAACGCCTGGGAAGTTGGCTACATCACCGAGAAATATCCAGACGTGACCTTCCGCGAAACCCGCGAGATCGTCTACGAGGCATAGGCTTCCTGCATGTTTTGGGGCGTCCCGGACCTGATCCGGGACCTCATGAGACTGCACCAAGGCTCCTGCCTGCGCAGGAGCGGCCTTTGGTTCTACAGCGTGGCATCCACGAAAAGAGAACCGCGCTGGGTTGTTTCCAATGATGTGGTGACGCGGTAGGTCTGGCCAAGGGCTTCCAGCGCCAGAACGTCTTCCGGCAAACCGTCCGCCAGCACCTGCCCTTCGCGGATGAGGATCAGTCGGTCACAGAATTGAGCGGCCAAATTGAGATCATGCAGCGCGGCGATGATGATGGTGCCTTGCGCCCGCATTTCGTTTCGCACTGACCCAAGCACGGACAGTTGGTGATGCAGGTCCAGCGCGCTTGTTGGCTCGTCCAGCAGAACCAGCTGCGGGGAACGAACCAGAGCTTGGGCAACAGCAACCATTTGCGCCTGACCACCGGACAGATCTGAAATGCCGCGATCTGCCAGATGAGACAATCGAAGCTTCGCTAGCGTTTGGGAAACGCGGTTCAACTGGTCCGCCTCAACTCGCCAACCGGACGTTTGCTTGAGCGCCAGAAGCACAGCTTCAAAGACGCTCAGCAGCGCGTTACAGCCATAGGCTTGGGGCATATAGGCCACCGCCTGCGCCCGTCGTTTGCGCCCCATTTTGACGATATTCGCCCCCGCCAGATGGATCGCGCCCGCCTTGGGGTGCAGAGCGCCGGAGATCGTCTTGAACAGCGTGGATTTCCCGGCTGCATTCGGGCCAATCAGACCGACAAAACTGCCGGGTTGAATGGGCTCGATGGAGACATCGCGCAGAACCGATTTCGCGCCGTAACCGGCCGATAGGTTTTCAATTTCAAGGCTCATCCCAACCGCTCCCGCCGTGTTGTCAAAATGATGGAGACAAAGACCGGCACCCCGATCAAGGCGGTGATGATGCCAATGGGATAGATGACCCCCGGCGTCACGGTCTTTGAGATGATTGAGGTCAGGGACATGGCCAACGCGCCAATCAAGGCGGAGAGCGGCAAGAAGAAGCGCTGGTCTTCGCCGACCAGCAACCGCGCAATATGCGGCCCGACCAGCCCGACAAAACCCACAGCGCCGACAAAGGACACGGCTGTGGCGGCCAAAAGGGAAATGGAAATCAGCATTTCGATGCGAAGGCGCGCGACATCGACACCCATGCTTTCCGCGCTCGCCTCGCCCATGCGCAAGGCTGTCATGGCCCAGGTCCGCATCAGGGCAAAGGGTATGGTCACGGCCAATAGCAGGGCGCCGAGTGCAATTTTATCCCAACTGGCCCGGCTCAAAGAGCCCATCATCCAAAAGACAATCCGCGAAAGCTGGTCTTCGCTAGCCATATACTGCATCAGCGATAGCAGCGCCGAAAACGTGAAGAAAATAGCGATCCCGAACAGAATCATGGTTTCTGCGCCAACGCCCTTCAAACGCGTTGCCAGCAAGATGATGCCACAGGTGCCAAGGGCAAAGACAAACGAGTTGACCGTCACCAAGAGCCCGCCGATGGCCGGGATCACGGAGACCCCAAGAACAATGGCAAGGGCGGCCCCAAAACTTGCCGCCGCCGAGACACCAAGCGTGAAGGGTTCTGCCAGTGGGTTGTTCAAGATGGTCTGCATCTGAGCGCCAGACACCGCCAGCATCGCGCCGACAATCACGGCAGTCAGCGCGACTGGAATGCGATAATCCCAGACAATGACCTTCAGTCGTGCTCCATGGGCGTACGGGTCGGCGAGCACTTCGGCGATGGTTTGAAGAGAATAGCCGCCGGGGCCGGTGGCTGTATCCAGAATAAAGCTCAAGATCAGGCACAGCGCGACAGCGAGCAGAGTCACCATGCGTTTGCGAGTGAGGCTTGAGTAGCCAAGACGCAATGTCTCGGCAGGAACGTCAGTCATGATCGCCTCCGAAAGGAAAACGCGGACGTGTTCCGCCCGCGTTTGATGGGATTGAAGGGGGATCAGCTTCCGCTGTTCAATGTCGCCAGAAACACGCCCGAGAAGTCGATGGGAAGGAACTTGTCGTGAATGTCCTTCATCGTCTCATCCGGGTTGAGATCCTGAAACGCGTTGGGGTGCAGCCATTTGGCAAAAGCCTGAACCGCAACTAAGTGATAGGGGCTGTTGTAGAACTGATGGTAGACGCTGTGGAAACGGCCATCCTTGACAGCTTTCAGCTCAGTCCAACCTTCCCGGTTTGCCAGCGCGGACAACCGTTCCTGAACGGCTTCCGGCGTAGCGTCATATCCAAAGAGCACAGCTGTGGTGTCCGGCTTGGCTTCGGCCCAGTTCGCGCCGGTGCCGATGATGACATCCGGATCATCTGCAAACACGGCTTCCAGACTGACATTACCGCCATATCCGGGAAACTTGCTTGAGCCCCAATTCAGGCCGCCGGCAAGTTCGACCAAGCGGCCAAGATTGGCAGACCCAAAGGTGCTGCAGCACTTGTTGGGATTGTATCCGGCGGCGCGCTCAATGAAAACGGTCGGACGATCTTCGGTCTTGATCTCCTGCACCTTCCCATAAACGCTCTTCATTTGAGCATTGTAGAAGTCCGTAAACTCGTCCGCACGATCCCGCTGATCCAGAATACGGCCAAGTATTTGCAGCGATGGAATGGTGTTTTGTGTCGGCTCTTGCCGGAAGTCGATGAAGACGGTCGCAATTCCCGCTTCGTCCAGCTTTTCAATGATGCCGCTTTCCTCAGCTCTCAACAAATTGCCGAGGTTCATGAAAACGACCTCGGCCCCAGCGGCGACAACCGCCTCCAGGTTCCATTCGCCGGAATAAGGACTTCCCAAACGCAGAATATCATTCGATTTCGGGAACTTGGCTTCGTATTTACGCCAGGCGTCCGGATCATAAAGGATCATGTCGTTCTTCCAGCCGACAACTCGTTTGAACGGGTCTTCGCGGTCCAGAAGGGCGATGGAATAGATCATGCGACCTTCGCCAAGGACGATGGCAGACGGGTTCTTCTCCACCTCCACGGTTCGTCCGGCGATGTCGGTGATGGTAATGGTCTCTGCAGAAGCGTACGGGGCTGACGCGCTAAAGGCGATGGCTGCGACGGCAAGACAGAAACCGCGTGTCAAATGTTTGACAAACATGGGTTTCTCCTGTGTGCGCATGAGGTGTGTTCCTGATGCTGCGCGCAGCCTATTTAACTTGAATTTTATATTCAAGTTTATTTTTGAAAAATCTGACAGCCACTCCTAAAACGCAAAAACCGGCCACGTTGGGCCGGTTTTTCTGTCATGATTTTGAACGAACCTCAGGCGCTGCGGGGCAGCTCAATATCGATGCCGAGGGTCGTCGTGTCGCCAGAGCGGTCCATTTCCAAATGCACGGCGTCCGCATCGATCTCGATCCGCTTCTTGACCACTTCCAGAATGTCCTCACGCAGAGAGGAAATCAGGGCCGCATCCGCGCCATCATTCCCCCGCTCATGCGCAAGGAGAATCTTGAGGCGGCTTTTCGCCACGGATGCACTCGGCTCTTTCCTTGCGAAAAAGCTCAAGATGTTCATGCAGCCCTCCCCTTGAAGAGTTTGCCAAAGAAGCCTCTCTTTTCGCTCGGGATTGTGACGGGCAAGTCTTCTCCGAGCAGACGTTGCACTGCCTCGGAATAGGCCCGCGACGGCGGACAGTCCTCATCCGCCATGGTTACCGGCATACCAACGTTGGAGGCCTTGAGCACATCCTTGCTTTCCGGCACTACCCCGATGAGTGGAACAGAGAGAATGTCAACGACGTCATCCACGCTGAGCATATCGCCAAGCCGCGCCCGGTCCGTGTCGAAACGAGTGATCAAAAGGTGCTTTGGCATACGCTCACCGCGCTCGGCAACCACAGTCTTGGCATCGAGAAGCCCGATAATCCGATCACAGTCACGTACAGAAGACACTTCCGGATTGGAAACGATAATTGCCTCGTCCGCATAGCGCATGGCCAAGGTGGCTCCACGCTCGATACCCGCCGGGCTGTCGCAGATGATCCAGTCAAAATACATGCGCAGCTCGTTGATGACGTTGGCAACGCCTTCATCGGTCAGCGCATCCTTGTCGCGAGTTTGGGACGCAGGCAGCAGGTACAGATTGTCCAGCCGCTTGTCGCGAACCAGAGCCTGTTTGATAGAGGCTTCGCCGCGAACGACATTCACCAGATCGAACACGACCCGGCGTTCTGCGCCCATGATCAGATCAAGGTTTCGCAGCCCGACATCAAAGTCGATGGCGCAGACCTGGTACCCCTGCTTGGCAAGCGCCGTGGCGAGGGCAGCAGCGGATGTGGTCTTTCCCACCCCTCCTTTACCGGAGGTCACAACGACGACTGTGGCGTTGCTCATGGTCAGTTCCTATTCTTTCTCATACCGGCCTTTATCCGAGGTGGATCGCGCTCCACCCCGGCACTCCCTCAGCCGAGTTTCTCAAAAATGAGCGCTTCCTTTTCGCACCGGATATGCGCGGGTTCATTCATGACGGTCTCGTCAAAATCATCAGCGACCTTGTAAAGGCCATTAATGGAGACGAGTTCCGCGTCCAGCTTGGTGCAATAAATGCGGGCATCGTCATCACCCGCAACGCCTGCAAGCGCTCTCCCCCTCAAAGCTCCGTAAATATGGATTGATCCCCCGGCGATCACTTCCGCACCCGAGCTTACAGCCCCGATCACGGTGACATCGCCCTCCGGATGCATGATCCGCTGGCCAGAGCGAACCGGCTCTGAAACAACCAGTGCCTTCGGCTCGTTCTCCCGGTCACTTTTGGCAGACTGTGTCCCGTTGGCCGCTTTCGTTTCAGCTGCATCCTTAGGCTCAGCAGAGGACGCGACTTTTGAGGCGCCCTGCTTGTCGTCCTCGTCTGCAGGCGCTTGTGCAGCCTGCGCATCCGGCACTTCGACATCGGAGGTCAAACGGCCACCCGAAAAACTCGGCGGCATGCCGGGTTTCAATCGTGTACCGGCTACGCCGTCAATTCCCATCACACGGACAGACCGCTCGGCCAAACCGGCCAAAACTGTTTCCAGATCTTCAATCGCAATCCTTTGACCGCGAACATCCAGAATAATCGGACGATCAATAAAGAAGCCGGGCGAGCGCGAGATAATCCTGTCGATCTCGCCGAACCAATCCGCGAACGGCTGTTCCGGTGTCAGGACAATTGCTATGAAGGATTTTCCCTTGAATTTCATTCCGGTCTGCAGCGCTCGCAAATCAATGGACGACTCTGCAAATTTACCACCTATTAACCCGCGCTTCTCCCTCACAAACGGTTTTCCACCGATATCAAGAGGAAACCGCGGATTTCAGCGGGTTAGAGCTTATCCAGAACACTCGGCTGGCTTCCCGCCCTATCGCCTCAATGTAGGCAACTTTACGGAATTATTGTTTCTTATTGAAAGTATCCGTAGTTCCAATTTCAGTTCTCCGGGCGCAATTGACAGTATGTCACCTGCCTGATGGGGACTTTCAGAAAAGAGCAGTATCTGAATCATGGTTCATTTGCTTGAGAGGCAATGCACCAGACAGATTGCGCTCGGGAAACAACAATAAGCCGTGACTGTTACACTCGGCCGTTTCGAAACTCCTGTCAGGTCAGTCGATAACCTTCGGGAGAAACCGAATGACTTCCTTATCTCTGCGAGTAGCCGGGGCTCTTCTCTGCACAACTCTCCTTGGCTCTGCCGCTTCGCACGCTGCAACCTTCTATAGTGTTTCCAACAAGGCGGACGGCAACACCGTTGTGGCCTACACATCCGGTTCTGACGGCTCTTTTTCTATCCTTGGTGAATATAAGACTGGCGGCACAGGCACTGGCGATCTGGAAATTCCCGCCCTTAAAAAAGACCCGAACCACCCGCTGCTCAACGGTGACGACCCGCTTATTTCCGCAAACTCAATCGAGCGGACTGAAGATGGTAAACATCTGATTGTCGTCAATCCGGGTGATGGCACCGTATCGCTTCTGAAGGTTGCCGAAGACGGCGCCCTTGCAGCAGTGAACTCTGTCAAAGCCAGCGACAAGTTCCCGATCTCCATCGCGATTGATGGCAACAAAGTTGTTGTGGCCAGCGTTGGCAAAGACAATGGTTCCGGCAGCATCGGTGCTTTTGAACTGAAAGATGGCGAACTCGTTGCAGTTGAAGGCTCCCGCCGTGACCTGATGGCTCGCCCATCCACCATTCGCTTCAGCTCCGATGGCAACCACGTCATCGTAAACGAATTGGTGACTGGAAAAATTCACGCGTTTGCCCACGATGGCAAAACCCTGTCCGAGAAGCCGGTATCAACTGTCAATTCTCCGGTAAGCGAAGGCCGCTTTCAGGCAATTCCGGTCGGTTTCACAATCACGCAGCGTGGCGATAAGGACATCGTTCTGATGTCTGAGGCCCGTTTCCTGACGCCAGACTTCATGCTGCGCCCTGGTAGCGGCGAAGTTCTTCAAAGCCCGGGTTTCAGCTGGCAGACCAGCTCCCTGTCAACCTACAGCCTGACCAAGGATGGCCAACTGGAACTGATCTCTGGTGACGTTCTAACCGGCTATAACGGCATTGAAGGCGGTGAGCTTTCAAACTGCTGGGTGGTTCTCTCCAAGGATGGCAACACTCTTTGGTCCATCAACCCACTTTCCAGCTCCTACAGCTCCTTCGATATTGCTGAGGATGGTTCTGCTCGTTTGAACCAGGCACAAGCACTGAAGCTCCGTCCTGAGACCCTGTTCTTCGGCGATGCAACACTGAGCCCAGACGGAGACCAGATCTATCAGTTGATCAGCAACACCGGTCAGGTGATGGTGATTAACATCAACGAGAACAATGTACTGCAACCGACCCAGATGCTTGGCGGTCTGCCAGAACTGGGTTCCTACGGCATGGTTGCGATCGACTAATCATCGCTTTCATTTGCACGACATAGAAACGCCCCGGTGCCTACAGTCACCGGGGCGTTTTTGCTGAGGACCGAATAACCTTCCCGCGTTCATTCATCAGCGCTTAAGCGAAAACATTCCGGCCCAAACGCGATCTTTCCTGAACAGCGCATGATGGAGCGCTCCCAGAATATGAAGCGCCAGCAGATAGGCCATGAGTTCAACCAGGGCCTTGTGTTTATCCAGCAGCCAATAGGCGAAATCTGTCGTCGGGTGAGAGACCAGATTAAACGGGGAAACAAGAACGTATAACTCATCCCATCTCCCTTCCTGGCCGCGTGCCAACCATGGAAGCAGCGGAATGACAAACCCGATGATCAACAGACCTGCATGATAAAGCCCCAGCCAATTTACCCGGACATGCACGCGACCGTACGCTGCGCTTCTTATAGCACCAACACTCCACACCCCCATCCATAACAATGCCAAGACGCCTGTGAGCACACCGGCCAAGCGATGAATATTGAAGAGAAGGTCGCGTGTTCGGATCGGCATGCTTGTATCGAAGTCAAAGGCAAAAATGCCCGCGCCATAGGCAATCGCCATGGTGAGCAGAAGGCCAAAATGAGTAAAGCGGACAGCCAGAGACCGGCCATCCGCTTGTCGTCTAATCGGTCAATGCCATTTCCAGGTCTTCTTTGTCGCGGTCCATCCATTGCGTTGTCGTCTTCGAGGTCAGTTGTCCAGAGCTGCCTCACAATGGCGCCATGCTTAAAAGTCTCT